>Ga0181402_1000001_pt1 | contig 106513 bp, 107 predicted proteins | sample 25SPOviralmetaG_FD_130131 | JGI IMG/M metagenome (GOLD analysis project Ga0181402, IMG submission 130131) | Marine viral communities from the oligotrophic San Pedro Time Series (SPOT) site, San Pedro Channel, CA, USA - 25 SPOT_SRF_2011-08-17 | ecosystem: Environmental > Aquatic > Marine >...
AGTCCTACAAAAGCTCCAGCTATAGCAGATATACCGGCAATCATTGCTCCTATACCGAATATTTCTAACCCAAACTTATCTTTAAATTCTTCACTAACAGATTTTTCTTTTTTACTGCCCTTTCTTGCGGCTTCTCTCTCTTTCTCAAGTTCAGCACCAGCTTTTAATCTCTCTAATTCAAACTGTGACTTCTGAAGAGAAAACATACTCTTGAGAGACTCAGCAGTTCTTTTTGTAAATGTAGAGATATCAGCTTGTATTGCAGTTTGTGCAATATTTACTTGTGTATTCTTTTCACTAGCCGCTGTCTCTCTTGCTTGTGATGCTCTAGTTTTTCTGATTTCGGGGAGAGCCATTACTTCTTCATTCCTGATTTGTCAAAGGCCGCAAATCCCATGAAAGCACCTACGATACCTGCTTGTGCTAAGTAGAAGAGATTTGATACGTCTGTGAGTAGTTGTATTCTAGAGTCTGGGATCAGAGGAGTAAACATAACAATAGTAAACACTAACATAGAACCCAATGCAACCCAAGCCATGTTTCTTTGATGCATTTGTTTTCTGTTCAATCGTTTGACTTCTTCACTTTGTTGCCAATGTTCGATTTCTGCATCTGACACAACACCATCTTTGTTAGCATCCATGTCATTGTATTTTGAATCTTTTTCTAACTTCTTTGCTGTCATCTTTGTTGTTTCCTTTTTTCTTCTTCTTCCTCTAAATGATTTCTTAATAGTGCAACGTATATGTCACGTTCAAAAGGAATCATATTCTCCAATTCAGTCAAAGAGTATTTATGATGATGCATAAGTGCGAAATTGAGTTGATATAAATTACTTAGCGAATTATGTATCAACCCTAAGTAAAAAAACTCTGTAAGCCCTCCAACTTTATGCTATCTTTCTGTTTACACTCTGGACATGTCCATTCTACTGTATGAGATAGTTTGGGCACATCTTGAAAAAATTTGATAAGTTTACCAAACTGAGTTTGATTTAATTGTTCTAACCATTCAGCTATTTCTTCTTTTGTAAAGTCATTGTACACGTTTTCTTTATCATACACATATTCTATGAAAATTGATAGTGCAGAGAATGCATCGTTTTCAACACCTACAACAGAACTAGAATCATTGATATATGGATATCTAACTTTAACACCGATAGTATCATCTAGCATTAGTTTACCATCAGATATATCTCCTTGTATCTTGATAGTGTCTAAATCTATTTCTAATTTAGTTTTATGTGTACACTCATTAGTCTCATCACTGTGAGATAACATCAATTCTACTTTTTCACCTACTGATTTTCCTCTTAGTTGTAGAAACAGATATTCTATATCAAACAGTGTAAGTTTATCAATGTCTACTGTATCAATAATACAATTAGATAGTATTGTTACTATAGCATTCTCTATTTCTTTTGAGTCTTCGCCTTCTAATGCCATATACAGTATCTTCTCTTCTCTTACAAGAAAAGGCCTGAATTTTATTTTCTGTTTAGTAGAGGGAATCTCCGTCATAAACTCGGGAGAAGCGAGTGCTGGTAAAGCCATGATAACTCCTTATTATATCTTTCTTATCAATCCAAATGGTGTTTTAATAGAACCAACTATATCTAATCCTTGTGATAGTGATACATTTCCTATTCCTGGTAATGATGCTGATAGTCCGAATCCGTCTTTTCCAAAAGAGAATCCAAATGCGGCCCCTAATCCAGGTTGACTAACTTTGTTGTATACTACTTTATAATCTCTGTAACCAAAACTTACTTGTTGCTTAACAAGTTCAGCGTTACTCCAAGACATTTGTATAGGCCCTATACCGATAGGATATGCTTCTTGTAGTGTATGTACACTCATCAAATCTCCTGCAGTCCCAAATTGTCTGATTGTGACTGTTCCGACATACTCATCATAGTATGAAGGATTATGTTTGCCTCCAGCTCCTGATCCAAAAGCTCCTGTATTGACTATCTTATCTTGCCATTGCTCAAAGTATGCTCTTTCTCTGAAATCTTCACTCATCAGTATACTCATCGCAACATCTGTATATACAGCTCCATATCCTATTTTTCTGAGAGGGCCATATACTCTATATTCAGCAGATGCAATTGTTCTGCCTGGTATATCTACAGTATCACAACGTAACATTATGTTTCTTTCAATCGCACTTGCTCCAGGGCCAGTCACTTGTACTTCAAAGTGCGATGCTTGTGCAACTCCTGATTTGCTTAACTCTGCTGAAAAGTCATTTACATTAAATGGCATTTCGACTATCTCTCCAAACTGTACTCTTACTTGCTTTCTCAAATCGTTCAACAGGAAGAAAGAGAGCGATATCCCACTCAGTAGCATTAATCTCTATAAAACGTGAGCGAACATTTGATGTAAGGTATTTCTTGTATGTTGGTTTAAACTCTTTATATTTAGTTGCGGCCTTTAATACATTATAATTTAATTTAAGTCGTGTGCTTTCATCATAGCGTTGATTGCTTGATGTTTCGTATAATGCATCCATCAATCTAGCACGTAGACGATATGGAAGATAGTGCATGTTGATTCCGTCAAAACTACCTCGTGACTGGCCAACTTTGAATATGAGTGGGAATCTGTCATAGTAGGGCAGTTTTGCTTTTGTTTTGGGATCATAGAAGAAGAAGTACATTCCCCCTAATGTTGCTCTGTTAGTAAATCGACTCTTATCACGTACTATCTGTGACGCTCCTTTGTCGCCTTTTACACTTGATGTACGTGCTTGATTACGAAACCATTCTCTTGATTGTTGTGTACGTGCAGGAAGTTGCCCTTGTCGAACTCCCTTTAGTAGTAAATCGTCAAAAACTGTTGCCATTTTTAAATAGTTCTTTCTCTGTGAGTATCATAAACTTCCAATTTCTGTCTTTACAATACTCTATTGTTGCTTCCCATTTACTCTTATTTATGCTCCATGTCTTGACTTCGTATAAATACTTCTTAGTTATGTTTCTTTGTGGATTCGGCTCTTTAGTCTCTTTATAAGGCTTTACTTCGATAACTATTGTCTCTTTTTCATTATGTTTGTTGAGTACTTGAATGAGAAAGTCAGGATAGTAACGATGATAGCGATTGTCTAACGGAGACTTATATGGTATTACTAACTCTTCAGATGCCCACTTCAGTACGTTGGGATTCTGATCAAAGTAAATCATACAGTTTCGCTCCCACAGAGAACGATAAATAATTTTTGTAGGATCACCTTTGTACTTCTTTGAGAACTTGGGTGAGAACTTGCCTTTATAACTCATAAGGATATGTATAATGCCGATCACAATAGGTAACGGAAACATCAATCTCAACTCAGATGCACTAGACAACATTAAAGCGATTAGTGATGTTAAGGGGAAACTTGCAAAGACAGGTATTCAGTTTGACGGCAGTAATGTACGTATATCAGCAAGAGAAATGTTTCTCAAAAAAGTGACACAGAGAGGAATCAAGGGCCAACTCGCTTCTCTATTTTCGTCTAAAGGAGCTTCTGGCCTCACGTTTCCAGCGGACCTAGACGATGATCATTATATCATAATGAATATAGTAAAGAGAAATAATCAGACAATTCGTGAAGCAAAAGGAAAAGATGAGATACTACAATCAGTCGTGCTACCCATTCCTGGGAATCTAGCAGTAGCATATGCGGCCCAATACGAAAGCACTGGACTTGGTATACTAGGAGCGATGTCAGCAGGACGTATAGGGGGAACAACACTTAAATCGGGCGTCAAAGATGCAGTGAGTCAGATATCAAATAAAGTAAAGAGTGTAAACTCTGATTCGCAGAGTGTAGGGGAACTTCTAGCAATCGGAGGAGTTGCGGCCGCTACAACAGGAATTGGAGCTAAGTCAATGCTTGGGGCCGCTCTTATCGGTGCTGGAGGAATCTCAAGCGTAGTGACAGGACAATTACTACAAGCAGGCCTCGCTATCAATCCTCATCAAGCACAAGTCTTTCGTGGAGTAGATTTTCGCAGTCATCAGTTTGACTATAAGTTTGTAGCACGGAATCAAACAGAAAGCAACACACTTCGTAGCATCATCACAGCATTTCGTCAAGCAATGCTCCCAGGAAACGCAATCGGCAGTAGCGAGGGCAGTGCAGGCCTTGCATTTACGTATCCAGAAGAGTTTACACTATCATTCGCTCCTGGTATTGCAAGCTATCTCTATAGCATAGGCCGTTCAGTACTGACTACGATGAATATCACGTATAACGGAGAAAACATTCCGATTTTTTTCGAACAGACACAAGCTCCAGTCTCAATCACTATGAGTTTAACATTTCAAGAGACACAAGTATTAACAAAGAGTGGATTTAACTCATACGAGAACGCACAGACTAATCTAGGTGCAACAACTGATGCAAACGAAGCAATACTTCCATCTCATATAACAGGCCCATAACATGAGTAATTACTTCACATTCTTTCCTACAATACAGCATGATTTGAAAGACGAGAACAAATCAACTGAATTAACAAACATTCTAAGACGATTTCGTGTAAAGCCTAAGACAAAGAGCATGACAAGCGTGTATTATGACTATACAGTACAAGAAGGTGATAGGCCTGATACAATCGCAGACAAGTACTATGGGAGTTCAAAGCTTAGTTGGATAGTGTTACATTACAACGATATCACTAATCCATACTATGATTGGCCACTATTTGGGCGAGAGTTCACTCAGTATATCATTGATACGTATGGTTCTGTCACAAGTGCTACAAGTACTGTAAAACACTATTATAAAATACTTGCTGAAGAAAATGTGCTTTTTAATGGGGTTAAGCAAGCGAGAGAAGAGATACGGATTGATTTAAAAACATATAATAGTCTATCAGGTACCCCACATTTAAGACGATCTGAAACGCAGTATGAGTACGAAGAAGCTCAGAACGAGAAGAGAAGACGTATAAAGATACTTGACAGGCGCTATGCGAATCAGTTAATTAAAGAACTAGCATCGGTACTAGACTAATGGACGCTAAAGCAACAGGCCTTAACACTATGAGCTATCGTTTCCCAGGAGACTTTACGTTAGCGAATCTAGACTACGTGAATAGAGATGGGGAAGTCTTTGCACTGAACATGATGTATACAGAGATCAATGTGCATCAGTGTCTATACGAGCCCTTTATGAAAATAGAGATAGCAATCAACGACTCAGCAGGCTTTATCAATGAGCAACCACAATCAGTAGTAGGGGGAGAGGTTATCTATCTTGCTTTCAAGACTAGTGATTCGGAAATGGAAGTGATTCGTTTAGCTTTTCTTGTGAACAGTATACTATCTAGAAGACGTACAGACATTGGCCGTGAGCAGTATATCATAGAGGGTTATTCTGCTGAACACTTTATGTCTATTGATAAGAAGATATCTAGAGCGTATGGATATCCAAGTGGCCTTAAGATATCTGAGATAGTACAGAGTATACATGATGAGTTTATTAATACGGAAGTGATTCGAAACATATATCGCTTCTTATCACAAAACGAAAGAAAAGTCAACAAAGAAAATTATTCTGTTGTACGAAATGACTTGACAACTGGCCTTCATCAGTGTACATTGCCGAATGTAAATCCTATTCAAGCGATTCGTTATTTACAGAAGAGTGCAGTAGGTTCTGATACTGCGAGTCTTTATTACTACTATGAGAACTTTAAAGGATTCCATTTTAAAAGCTTAGAACAATTAGTGATAGAAGAGCCTGTGTTTGATGAGTATGAGTATTATCCTTCTGCGTTTAATACTGATTCGTATGAGAGTGGCCGTAATGCTTTCTTTATCAAAGAGATGGAACGTGTGAAAGATGTAGACATGACTGCGAACATGACAGCTGGACTGTATGCTTCTACTATGATTGAGATAGATCCTTTACGTAAGGACTTTAATCGAATCGAATTTAATTATGAAAACGAATCATTTGAAACATTAAATAAACTCAAAGTTCCAGGTGGTGCTAAGAAAGATGCAATGATTCATATGAAGACATCACGAAGAGGCCATGATACTGATTCGTTTTTTAGTAGCGAATCACCTAAGTCTAGTAGAGATGTATTAAAAGATCAGAAGAGGGCCTCTTACTTCAGACAAATAACAAACAATGTGATTCGCTTGACATTGTATGGAAACTCTGATATAAATGTAGGAGATACAATTCAATGTGTGTTTCATAACGCAACGTCCTATGAAGCAGGAAAAGAAGAAGATAAATATACAAGCGGAAAGTATTTAATTACAGATGCACGACATAAGATTAGTAAGACAGACTACTTGACTATTATAGAGTGTGTCAAAGATACAGGAACAAAAGAGAGACAGATGCATAGCACACGTTCAAACACTACTACTACACCAACGACTAGTACACCGAGCGTTGCAAAGAAAAAAACAAATGCGTCTAGGGGAGCTATGCAAGTCAGATGATATTATCACTTTTTGAGTTCATGAATTTAAATAAGTATCAAGAACTAGAAGAAAAATTAATAATTTTTTCCGGAGGTAAAAACTATGGCCAAGTTGTTTTTATGGCTGGCGGTGCTGGTTCAGGTAAAGGTTTTGCGATTAAGAATTTCATGCAAGGAGAGAAATTTAAAGTACGCGATGTTGATGAGTGGAAGAAGGCTCTTATCAAGCTTGCGAAAATAAAAGGAAATGAAAAAATTTCCGGACTAAATTTACGTAATCCTGAAGATGTCTTTAAACTTCATGTTATTGTAAGAGAGAAAGGCATTAAAGATAAAACACTTGACATGCTTTTAAATGGTGCTAAGAAAGATAGATTACCTAATATACTCTTTGATATCACGATGAAAGATAGTAGTGATATCAGTGATGTTGCTCCAAAATTAATTGATGCTGGTTATGATGCAAAGAATATTCATTTAGTATGGGTTCTTACAGATTATAAACAAGCGGCGAAAGCAAATAAACAAAGAGACAGAGTTGTGCCAGATAAGATTCTTTTTATGTCTCATCAGAAGGCCGCAATGAATATGCTTCAGAGAATTAAATCTATGGTTGGTGGAAGAGTATATGGTAGAAAGCATGTTGATGGACAAGTACACGTTATACTAAACAATAGAGATAAGACTTCTTTCTATGTGGATAAGAATGGCGAATTATATACAGACAAACCACCAGTTGTAAAAGATTTTGCTTATGTCACAATTAAGAAGCAAGGTAAAGAATACGAAAAAGATAGAGGTATCTTAACACAAGTTCTACGATGGGCTTTAGAAAATGCTCCACTTTCTCCACAGTCTCAAAGTGCGATTCGAAAGAAATTTGATTTAGGAAGATAATACCATGGAAAAAAATCGGAAGTCTTTCTCGGAGTATATCTCGGAGCAGAAAGTAAAGATTCCAAATAAAGGGGACTTGGCTGAAGCAATACTAGCATGTGGTGTAGCGGCAAAGTTTTTTGATCCTACTTCTGTTGTAACGAGAGTATCTATAGAGAAGATGTTAGGTAAAGTTCTCTCTACTCGAAAAGCTCAATTAGATAGAGAAGATAAAGTGTCTGGTAAAACCACTATAAAGGTTTCTGATACGATAACTCTGAGTGTTGGTATACGAAAGAGAGAATGGGAGTTTATATCAAATCGAAAGAACTGGGACTTAATCGATTGGCAGTTTGCGTCTGTTGCAAAATACTGTAACACGTATAAGAGGCTTTTGCGATACACAAGTTTACTCTATAGAAACAGTAAAGAAAATAAAATTGTTGTTGATGCTGATGGCTTATCTGATCAGAAAGGTACAAAAGCTGATATCAAAGTAAAGATAGATGATAAAGTTGTGAACATGCAGATGTCATTGAAAGTGACAGGTGGTGATCAGATTGGACAAATGTCTGGTGTACCATTTGATAAGCAAGTAAAACTATTTTCACTTCTTGGTGTTGATGTGACACCTGCAAGAGCCAAGTATGAAGAACTAATTAATAAAGTAGATATAGGCCTTGCATTCACACATAGAGATGAAACAAAGAAAGGTTTAGGTAGAGAAATACATCTTGCAGTAAGACAAGCAAATCTTGTTGTTCATCAAGAAGCAAAGAAACAATTAGATGCTAAGATGAAAGCGAAAGATGCAAAGTTCATTGATCAAGTTACAGACTTTCTACGAAACGCCGCGACAGGAAATGATCCCACAATAGAAGTTGTCAAGCTGAGTACGAAAGGTTTCAAAAGAGCAAAGTTCGGAAAGAAATATGTTCAGAATGTAAAAGATGCAATGCCTCATTTAAAAGTAGATGTTAACAAACAACCTGAAGGCGATGCAGAGACAGTTATATATGATAGTAGAATAGGCAAATCAAACAGTGCGGCCGCAAGACTTTTTAAAATAAGAGGTAAAATAATCTTTGAGTCTAAAACAACAAAGACAGAAGGCTATCATTTAAAAATTTACGTAAGAAATCTGATAGAGTCAGGAGACTTGATGTTTGACTTAGCATCAGATTTATAGGAGATAATATGACAGAAGAAAAATTCTTACAAGAAATTAACGAACCAAAAGCACACACAGATGATCCACATGACTCTGCAAGTAAAGAAGCACTTGATGGATATATTGAGATTGACAACTTCAAGCCAGGTGGACTTGGACAAAGTAAAACGATAAAAGCAAAAAAAGTAATTATAAAGAATGGGGAGAAGTACTTTGATGATGAAGAACTTCCTAGGGATAAATGATTTTATATGGTTCTTCGGGGTTGTCGAAGATCGTAATGACCCTGTACAACTCGGACGTGTGCGTGTCAGGTGTTATGGTTGGCACACCGATGATAAGAACGAAATACCTACTGAAAGTTTACCATGGGCAATTCCAATCCAAGACATCACCTCAGCGGGTGTCAGTGGAAAAGGTAAATCGCCTACGGGCATCGTTGAGGGATCGTGGGTTATTGGATTCTTCGCAGACGGGCAAGAGGCGCAAGAACCCTATATAATGGGAACGATTGCTGGAGCACCTAAGTTCACAGCAGATACATCGAAAGGTTTTTATGATCCAAATGGAGTATATCCTAAATATGTTGATGAGAGTGATGTTAATAAACTTGCAAGAGGCACTAACACTATTACTGTTGATGCTGATAGTACTATTGGAGCGCCTTCAGCGTCTTATGCGGCCGAGTATCCACACAATCATGTAACAGAAACTGAGAGTGGACATATCATTGAAATAGATGATACGGAAGGTAATGAAAGAATAAATGTTCTTCACAAGTCAGGAACATTTGTAGAAATACAACCAAATGGTGATGTTGTAACACAACAGAAGAATGGTTTTAAAACTGTAACAGGTAATGATAAAATACATGTCACAGGTAATATGGACTTCTTTGTTGATGGTGATATTAACTTTAATACAAGAGGTAACTTCAATGTTACTACGTTTAAGAATGTTGATATCAAATCGAAACGAATAGATTTAAATAGCAACTTTGGTAATATATACTCACCAGAACTTATTGATGATCCAGTAACATTTGAAACTAATATTGTAAATGTAAAGCCTGAAGATGTACCACCAGATCACCCTGCTAATCCAGAACAAGTAGAACCTTCTGATACAGATTATGTTCCTCAATCACCAGCTACTTGCGGTTCAGAAGACAACCCACATAGAAACCCATACGATATAGCGAATCAATTACTAGCTGAAGGTGGTTGGAAAGAAACAGGCAACAATCCTAAAATTAAATTTCTATGGGACGAGATTGGTTATAATGGTTCTCAATATGCAGATCAGACTGCCTGGTGTGCAGTCTTCATTGGTGCTGTTCTCAAGCGTTCAGGTAACAAATATATAAAGACTGCATCATCTCAAGCATATGCTGGTTATGGTAAAGAAGTTTCTCTTGAAGAGGTAAAACAAGGTGATATAGTAGTATTCTTTAGAAAGTCTAGAAGTTCTGGTTTAGGACATGTAGGTTTTGCAACAGGCAACAAGACTGATACTACTGTAGAAGTACTTGGTGGTAATCAAAGTAACTCACTAAATGTAAGAAGTTATCAAATCAGTAATCCTGTAAAAGGTTTCGGTTTAAGAACAATTAGACGAGCAGTATCTTGTGGTGATGGTGAAACAGAAGCACCTAATCCTACTGATACAAGTATAGCAGAATCATCAGGTGTTGGAGGTGCAGTAACATAATGGGAGGTGTAGTTAGAGCAGATACAGATAAGAATGTCAAGCATTTAGATCCTTTGACACCATTACCTCTTCATCAATCACCTTATACTAAAACAGATGCAAATGTATTTGTCAATGGTAAACCTGCAATTGTTATAGGTGATAAAACTACATGCACAGATGAAGCAATAATAGGTTCATCAAATGTCTTTATTAATGGTAAAGGTGTACATAGAAAAGATGATGCTACAAAAGGACACGATAAGTTTCTACCTAGCAAAGCAGAAACAGGATCTGAAAATGTATTTGTAAATGGTGATTAATAGTTATAAATAGACAAAAGTATTTTATCATAAAATGAAGGAAGAGTCAAGTGAATTATCATGATAGTTTGTTAAATCTTTTTGAAACGTATGTAAGAGAGAGTGATAAGTTTGAGAAAGGTAATCTTTCTGCTGGTACAAGAGCAAGAAAAGCTTTAGCAGAAATAAATAAAATTTGTACTACAAGAAGAAAAGAGATACAAGAGAAAAAGAATGCCAGATAGTTCTGAAGTTATATACAGTGATTTTGATAATCAGTTTATCACGAATCCTATTACAAAGTCTTTAAACAAAAAGACTAATAGAGATGCGGTTAAGCAAGCTGTAAAAAATTTAATATTAACTGATTATTATGAAAGGCCATTTAATTCTAATCTTGGATGCAATATAAGAGGTTTCTTATTCGAACCATTTACATCTCATCTACAAGAACAGATGAAACAAGCAATTATAAACGTAATAGAGAACTACGAACCTAGAGCAAATATTATTGATATATTAGTTGAAGATAGGATAGATTTAAATTCTATAGCTATTACAATAGCTTTTGAAGTGGTAAACGATCCAGATGCAGTAGTTCTAGATGTCATATTAGAAAGAGTACGATAACATGTCCGCTAATACATATCTTAGAGTCACCGAAGTAGATTTCGCTGATATAAAAACAAATCTAAAAAATTACTTACGCTCTCAAACACAATTTAATGATTATGATTTTGATGGTAGTAATATGTCAACTCTACTAGATGTATTAGCATACAACACACATTACAATGCTTTCTATACCAATATGTTAGCAAATGAAATGTTTTTAGATACAGCACAACAAAGAGACAGCGTAGTGTCAAGAGCAAAAGAATTAGGATATCTTACACGTTCTGCAAGGGGTGCAAGTGCAAATGTATCTATAACATTTTCTGGAGTTGCATCAAATGTATCTGAATTTGAATTACCAAAGAATAGTTCTTTCACTACAGGTATTAATAATAGAACATTTACATTCGTTACACCAGAATCTAATATTATAAGAAATGTTGGAGGAGCTTTTACAAAAGCAATTACAATTACAGAGGGTACGCCAGTAACACATGAGTTCTTAGTAAATAGTGCATCACCTGTAAAGTATATTTTACCAAATGAAAATGTAGACACTCGTAGTATAAAAGTTACAGTTATAGAATCTTCATCTTCTAGTGTTTCTACAATTTATACTAGAGCAACAAATATACGTGAAGTTAATAATCAATCAACAGTTTACTATCTACAAGAAACAAGTGACAAACAATATGAGATATTATTTGGAACTGGTTCATTAGGTAAGCCAGTAGAAGATGGTAATATTGTACAAGTGGAATATAGGGTATGTCATGGCACACAAACTAACGGCGCAAATACTTTCTCTATTGATAGTATATCAATTACTCCTAGTCACTCAGGCACTAGTCTTTCAGTAAATCAAGTTGCACGAGGCGGAGTAGAAATAGAAAATGTTGATAGTATAAAGTTCAATGCACCAAGAAATTTTAAAATTCAAAATCGTGCAGTCGTTGCAAAAGACTTTGAAAGAATAATATTAAACGAAAACACTAATCTATCATCAGTTGTGGCCTTTGGTGGTGAAGAAGCTATTCCTGCTGTTCACGGAAAAGTTTTTATCGCTATCAAACCACAAGGCGAATTGATACCAACAGCAACACTCAAAGATGAAATAAAGAACTCTATCAAAGATAGAACTATGCTTGGTATTGATCCAGTAATTATTGATCCAACATATCTGTTTGTAATACCCACTATCGTAACATATTACGATACACTAAAAACAAACATAGCTACTTCAGCTATACAAGCATTAATTAGAAATTCTATAACAGACTACTCAACAAATAATTTAGAACAATTTGGAAAGAAGTTAAGATATTCTAGATTTGTACGTGAATTGGATAATACAGATGAAGCAATATTGAATAATGAAGCAGAATTTAAAATGCAAAAAAGATTTGTACCAAGCACAACAAGTGCCACATTAGTAGAGTTAGAATTTCATAATAATATTAAAACATCTTCAATAACATCTTCCCCATTTACATTTAATAATTTTGTAGCACAATTAGACGATGATGGGTTAGGTAATATTAGAATTTTTAGATTTAATACAAATAAAGAAAAAGTTTTTATTAATGCCACTGCTGGTACAATAGATTATTCAACAGGTAAATTAAGCATGAGTAGTTTTATTGTTTCTGCTTTTGATGGTATTGAAATACAAGTAAATGCTGATCCAGTAAATAAAGATATCGTACCTACAAGAGAACAGATAATAATTATATCTTCTGCTGATGCAGTGATTAAAACTGAAGCAGAGGTTAATTAATGTCAGTTGAGGGAAAACTATCATCTCTAGTTGAAAATCAGTTTCCTGCTTTTTATAAAGAAGAAGGGCCAAAGTTTTTGGCTTTTATTAAAGCTTACTATCAATATCTTGAAACAACTGGTAAACAACAAGACACTCAAAGAAATTTAAAAAACTACAAAGATATTGATGATACTCTAGATGAGTTTATAAAATATTTTCGTTCTGAGTTAATGCCTGAAATACCTAACGATGCCCTTGCAGATAAAAGACTACTTGCAAAACGTATCAAAGATTTGTATACAACAAAAGGTACTATTGATTCATACAAGTTATTATTCAGAATATTATATAATGAAGATGTTGAAGTAAACTTTCCAGCTGATCAAATGCTTAAAGTTTCTGATGGCGATTTCAGAATAGACAGATACTTGACAACACATCATGATCCTAGAGTATACTCGTTTATAGGAAAAACAATTAAAGGAACTGACAGTCAAGCAGAAGCTTTGGTAGAAGATGTTAAAAGACTCGTAGCTAAGAATAGGGATATTGATCAAATAATTTTATCAAATGTAAAAGGTTCTTTCACTCATTTAGAAGCAGTTCAGATAAAAGATTTATCTGGAAGTAGTAGCTATTCGCCAATTGTTGAGTGTGGTATTCGTAAAGTCACAATTACTACAGGTGGTGGTGAATATAGAAAAGGTGATATCGTAGATATTATATCATCAAAGACTGGTGCCTTTGCAAAGGCTGTTGTTGTAGATACAAATGATTTACAAAGTAAAGTTAATTTTAATATTGTGGACGGTGGTTCAGGTTATATTACGACTGAAGAAAATCAAGGCACAATAGTAGAGTATATAGGTGGTGTTGGAACATCTCCTGCTACTTTTAAAATATTAGCTGGTGATATAACAGATACTTTTGCATTAAGCTTAAACACAAATAAATTTGCATCAAATTCAGTTTTTGGTGTGACTGCTCCTAGAGTTACATATAGAGATACTTCATTAGGTATAATGAACACACATGCAAACACTTTATTATCTTCACCCGATTTTGGTTTTAGAGAAGCGAGTGAAACTCTTGTATCTGGGACAAACTATAGAACAAACGCAAATGCTGTTATCGTTCTTGCTTCTGGATCTAATCCAGGTGTTGTAGTTGGCGATAGTTTATTTGGTGTAACTTCTTCTGCAAACGCTATAGTGAAAGCAATTCGTAGAGCATATAATAGCACAAACGTGGTGTTAGCTGTAGACACATTTAAAAACTTTCAAGCAAGTGAAACAGTAAAGAAAACTACAGCTACAGGAGCTACTGTAGGAACAGTAGCATCGGGCGGTTTCTTCGCAAACACAATAGGTTATCATGTCGTACAAGTAGCAAACACAGATGGTGGTGGAGGTATAACTCAAGGTGATGAAATAGTAGGTATGGTAAGTGGTGCTTTCGGTGTCGTTAAAAAGGTATTAGATATTACTGCTAGTAATCAATATGATCATAGTGGCAATGGTAGTGCTGATAGAAAAATTATTACTATGCAAGTGACAGCAAATACTACATCAAATACTACAAGTCAATTCGATGCAGGCCCAATGAAAGCGTTTATAGCAAAAGAAGGTATACGAAAAGTTAATAGTGAAGTTGTTGTAGGAAATAATGTTGTACAGACTTCTAACAATCAGATAGAAAATATTCATACTACTTTAAATGATTCGTTACTGTTTGTCAATAGTACAGTTGGTACAATTGCAAGACTATCTAATAGAATAGGTGGACAAAATTTTACAAAAGCGCCTAGAGTTGTAGTAGAGCATAGAAACGTAGCCGCATTAGGTATTGGTGAAGCTTATCTTACTGTACAATATGATAATGCTAATTTCGGTACAGGTGTTAATAGTATTATTGCACTTGATACTAATGATAGATTAGAGCAAGTATCAACTGGTGCAAAAGCTAATATTATGGCTGTAGGACAAACTATTCAACATGCTAACAATACATTTGAAACAGTTCTTAGAGTATGGCAAGATGATTTACAAAGAGAACCAGGAGGTATTAATTGGGCCACTGGTACTTCAGCCACAAAACATTTCACAGATGCAAGTCAAGGTTCTCTAGCTGGGACAGGTGCTATAAATATAGTAAGCATACAAGACGAAGGAATTCTTGGAGAAAATGCAACTATTAGTGCAGACATAGGTGCTAATGGTTCTATTAAAACTGCTAAAGTTATCGATTCAGGTTTTTCATATAAACCAAAAGAAACAGTAACCTTTTCTTCTTCAGGTAGAGTAAATGCTATTCAAGCTCAAGGAACAATAACAATAGATAATATAGCAAATGCAGAAGGATATTATGCATCAACAAGAGGACATGTATCTTCAGCAAGAGGGTTTATTCAAGACAGTAATTTTTATCAAGAGTTCTCATATGAGATTGCCGCATCGATTGCTCTTACAAGATACAAAGATGTTGCGTTAAGATTAGTACACCCTGCTGGGCAAAAGTTTTTCGGAAAATTTAAAGTTTCTACAAATGCAATGAGTCAATCAGTAGCTACAAGTTTAGTACGTAAAAGAAAAGTTGCAACAGGTACAATCGCAATTACTAATAATGCTAATACAGTAACAGGAACTGGTACACAATTTACTACAGAATTTGCTAATGGACAATCAATAATAATTGGGCCAATTAGCAATGTCTTTTATCAAGCACGACTAAATATAGTCAGCAGTGCAACTAGTGCCAATCTCGCTGTGAATTGGACACATGGTAATATAACAGGAGCGAATGCTCACTATTTTTCAGGAACGGTATCATAATGACTTCTTATGCTAGTAAAGAAATGAACATCATGGGTGCGAAAGCTTTCGTAGATTCTGTAAATGAGACAGATGGAAGAAGCACAAAGAACTCAACTGTGCTTTATGCTGTTCTAGGTAAAAGTACAGAATGGCCAAATGAACCAAACTCGCCTACAGCTATAGAGACAATCGAAGATAAACATTATACTATTTGGAAAGATGCCATAGGAGCTAAGAAAATAAACGCAACCGATGTGAGTCATGTAGTTCCTAGAAACGATTGGGCTACGGGTACAGTTTATCCTATGTACAAGCAAACAAATATTAACTTATATACTTCTAACTTTTTTGTTTTAACCGACCAGAACAATATTTACAAATGTCTATACAATAATAAAGGCGGACAGTCAACTGTTAAGCCTGCTGGTTTTTCTACAACACCTTTTACTACATCAGATGGATATACTTGGAAGTATATGTACACAATTAGTTTAGGACTAGCAAATAAATTCTTAACAGCTACACATATGCCTGTACAAACATTGAACAATAGTGATGGTAGTGCAGAGCAAAATAATCAAGTATCAGTACAGAATGCATCAGTAAATGGTGCAATACATGTTGTTGAAACAAATGATGTAGGTTCAGGTTATGGTATGCTGAATAGTACTTCCGTTATAGGTGCTACTTCAACTACAATTCAACTAGCACAAGGTAATCCATCTTCAGTAGATAATCATTACAATGGCGACTCTGTTTATATACAATCGGGTACAGGATTAGGACAACTGAGAAGAATTGTAAACTATGATGGCTCTTCAAGAACTCTTACAACCAACACAGGGTTCTCAACAACACCAGATACAACTTCTACAGTTCTTATATCACCAACAGTAAATATTATAGGTGATGGTGTAGGAGCTTTAGCCTATTCGTTAGTAAACACAAATGGTAATATTTCAAATGTAAATGTAATAGCAGTGGGTTCTAAGTATACTCATGCTAAAGCATATATCTCATCAAACACAGTTCAAGGTACGGGTGCTACTGCAAATGTGATTATATCACCTATAGGTGGCCACGGTAAAGATGCAATTAAAGAATTAGGTGGTAATAAAGTTTGTTTGAATGCACAGTTCAAAGGTAGTCAAGGCGTATCATCAACTGGCAAAGGTTTCATTCCTGCAAATACAGAGTTTAGAACAATAAGCATTCTAAAAGATCCTATTCTGAAAGTCAACTCAAATAATGCTATTATGACAGAGGCTATAGCGAACACCTCTAATAGTGCAGACACATTAAGATTAACAACAAGATTAAATATATCTTATCAGCAAGTCATAAATAATATACCACAGAATCAATTTCAGATAGATGATGAGATAACAAATGAAAGAATGAGAATAAATGCTGAGAATGGTACCATTGGATTTATTACTGAACTAAATGCGTCCGCAAGACAAAACGCTTCAGTAGCACAAGCATCAAACGGAGCAAATGGAACAATAGTTTTTATTAAAGATGATGAGACAATTAGTGATACATCGTTCTTTAATATCTATCTAAATAATGTAGATAGTTATGGTAATCATGTTGCTTTTACTAAGAATGACGTTTTGTTAAAAAGAGGAAATTCTACAAAAGTTGCAACTGTATCAACAATATCTGGCCCAGAAGCGAACACATATTCTGGTGAGTTCATACATGTAGAGAACTTTCAGAAAGTAGATAGAGCAGTAGATCAAACAGAAGACATTAAAGTTATACTAGATTTTTAAAGGTAAAGTAGATGACACTGGAAACAAATTTAAACCAAAGTCCTTATTTTGATGATTTTGATGAAACGAAAAACTATAATAGAGTTTTGTTTCGTCCTGGTTTTGCTGTACAAGCTAGAGAATTAACTCAGCTACAGACAATACTACAAAATCAAATAGAGAGATTTGGTAACGAAATATTAGTAGATGGTACAATTGTTACAGGTGCCGCTTTAAAAATAGAAGATATTGACTTTGTTAAACTTAGAGATAAAGATGCTAACAACAGAGTTATATTACTTACTGATTTTTTCTCTGGTGGTGTTGTAGCAAACACAATAGTTTCTGGTACTACATCAGGTATGACTGCACAGTTGATAGATGTCGCTGATGGATCTGAAGGAGCCGCACCTGATAACATGACACTCTTTGTCAAGTACACAAACTCAGGCACAAATAATACAACTAAAGCTTTTGTTGATAATGAAGTTCTCACAATAAGAAATAGAGCAGGTAATGCGTTTGTAGTTGCCGCTAACACAATAGCTTCTAGCTCTACTGGACTAGGTACAAGAGCATCAGTATCAGATGGTGTTATTTTTCATAAAGGACATTTTGTTAGAGTCGGTTCTCAAAGTCATATCGTAGATAAGTACAGCACATCGCCATCTAAGAAAGTTGGATTTCAAACAGTAGAGACATTAGTAAATTCAAATATAGATAGTAGTCTTTCCGACAACGCATCAGGCTCTACTAACTTTGCCGCTCCCGGTGCTGACAGATTAAAAATGTTACCTACTCTTGCATCACGAGTTACAGGTGCCGCCAATACTGCTACATTCTTTACAATTGCTGAATTGAAAGATGGTATACTCATCAGAAACAATAAAGAGACAATGTACTCAGATATTGGTAAGCATATTGCTATGAAGTTTCATGAGACACTAGGTAACTATGCTACAGAACCATTTACAATTCGTGTTCGTGAACATCTAAAATCTAGTGAGAACTTAGGTAGATATAACACAGACGAAGGTGGTGATGCAAATAAACTTATTGCAGAAGTTGACAAAGGTATTGGTTATGTGAATGGACAAAAAGTACATCTCATAAATCCAACACCTTTAGAAGTAGACAAAGCAACAGCCTTTACAACAAGAGATGCAAGAGTATTAACACAAACTTTTGGTAATTATATAATTGTAAATAATGTTGTAGGCACTTGGGACTTTCAAGGGCTTAGAGAAATTGCATTGCATGATGCGGCCGCTACAGCTATAGCTAGTAGAACTTTTGGTAATACAACTGCCGCAGGAAATGCGATAGGTTCTGCTAAAGTAAGAGGATTTGCATATCATGCAGGAACAGCTGGAACTGCCTCTGGACAATTTAAACTATTCTTGTTTGATATAAGAATGAATACAGATAAAAACTTTGCAGATGTTCGTTCCGTATTTGAAGCAAACTCGGATCATAATTCACTTGCAGATATAGTTCTTACTAATGGTAATGCTGTCATACAAGAACCAAGTAATAACTTATTAGTTTTACCATTCTCAGCTTTAGGTACAAAAACATTAAAAGACTCTTCTAATAATGTTGACACACAGTTTGTTTTTAGAACAGAAAAGACTGTAACTTTTGATGGAAATGCTCAAGCAACAGTTGCGGCTAACTCAGCCCACGCTGGTGGTGTCGAAACATTAAATGAAACTGGTAGTCCTTTATCAGCCGACAATGAAAGAAAAGTTATTGTTGTATTAAAAACTCCTGAAGTAAAAACTGCTCCAAGAAAAGGACATATTACATCTTTCAACGGATCAGGTAAAACAATAACAGGAGCTGGTTTTTCAACTGGAAATAAGTTTAGTGATTATTATCAAGTTGGTGATATCATAAGATTAACAGATTCTACAGCTCCTTTTTCTGGCAGTTCAACAACAGAAGATCATGTTATTGCATCAATTGCGACAAATGGAGAATCAATGACAACCGTTGATAATATCAGTGGATCAAGAAGTGGATTAGGAACTAGTGATGCTGTATCACATAGACAAGTATTTCCTAAAGGTTACATATTCGATACTTCTGCAAATGGTACAATATCTTCTGACGCTACAGCACATACAATAAGTCTACAACAATCAAATACTACACCAACTTCTTTTGATTGTTCTGTATATTTTAATGTCTTACGCTCAAATGCTATACAAACCGCAAAGACAATTAAGAAGAGTAGATTCGTAAATCTTAATACTGCAACACACTCATCTGGCGCAACTGGGCCTTGGAGTTTGGGTGTTGCAGATGTATTTAAACTAGAAGCAGTCTATCTTGGTAGTGCGACATCAGTAACTACAAGTGATCAAGATGTAACAAGCCATTTTGATCTTGACAGTGGACAAAAAGATGATATGTATGACGTTGCAAAACTTGTTAAGAAATCTACAAGTCAACTTGGTTTGGCTAGTAAAAGAATACTTGTCAAGTTTTCATTTTTTGAAAGAAACACATCACAAGGAATAGGTTTCTTATCTGTAGATTCTTATCCAGTAAATGATGCCGTTGAGAGTGCAACAACTATTAAGACATTTGAAATACCTAAGTATACATCACCCACAACAGGTAAATCATATGAACTACGTGACTCTATAGATTTTCGTCCAATAAAGGCAAATACATGTGATCCTACAACAACAGGTACGATTGCAGGTTCACCAACAAATCCAGGAGCAGAGAAAGCTTCACCAAATACATTTGTAGTAGATGCAACTGGCGCACATATGGTTGCACCTGATGAAAACTTTCAAGCAGATGTACAACAATATCTACCAAGAAAAGATAGAATTGTAATTACAGAAGAAGGTAAACTAGAAGCAATTAAAGGTATACCAGCCGCAACACCAAAAGTACCTGAAGAAAAAGCAAACGCTATGACTCTAGGTGTTTTAAATATACCAGTATATCCATCCCTATCTTCAAAAGTAGCAAGAGATAATAATAAAGGTGCATATGGTGTAAAGCTTACTTTGGAAAATAATAGACGATACACAATGAAAGACTTGAGAGGTATTGATGAAAGATTAAAGAATGCCGAATACTATTCTTCTCTTAATGCTCTTGAAGCAAGTATAAAGAATAAGCAACTGTTTAATAGTTCTGGTTTTGATAGATTTAAGAATGGATTCTTTGTAGAGAACTTTGATGGCCATAATCTATCAGACTCAGGAAAGAAAGGTTATAGAGCATCAATTGATAGAAATAAAAATCAACTACGTCCTTACTTTAAGAGAAGAGATATTCTCATGGAGAAGGATAAGTCGTTTACTTCTTCAAACGTAGCACAAACAGGTAACTTACTTACATTAGCCTATACACATACGTCTTTTATAAATCAAGATAAAGCAAGTAAAGCAAGAAATCCAGTTCAAGAATTGACATTCAACTGGTTAGGTGATATGACATTAGATCCACCTATGGATAATACACCTGATATCACAGCACTGCCTGACATTCAAATGGACTTCTCAGGTATGTTTGAAGCTTTTGAACAATTAGCGGCCGCTACAGGATTTACTGGTACTGATTGGGGTGGGTGGATTAATACTGATAATGCACGTATCACAGATATTTCAGAAAGTCGTGGTGGAAGTTTTCAAGAGTTGAACTCGGGTAGAGGAACTATATCTACTATAGGTACTTTACAACAAGAACAAATACGTGCAGGTATCCAAACATCTATAAGTCCTTCTAATCAGACTTTTAACATAGGTAACTACATACAGCAAGTAGCAGTAAGAGAGTTCATGCGTTCAAGACTTCTAAAGTTTACCGCACATGGTATGAAACCTAGCACAAGAGTTTATCCTTACTTTGATGATGAGTCAGTTGCTGGTTTTACAACACCAACAAACTCTGCACATGCGAATACTGGTGTTGAAGGTGACTCTCTAGTTACAAATTCTGCTGGATCAATTCATGGTGTATTCAGAATACCTGACACAAACTCATTGAAGTTTAGAATTGGTACTAGAAGATTTAAATTACAAGATGTAGCAAACAATCAAATTGCAAGTGACTTAACAACAACTTCTTCTTTTGCAGATTATACAAGTATACCTCTAACGATTACTCAAAGAGGAGCTTCTATGAATCTTGTGACACCACAGATAAAAACAGAAGATGTAACAGACACAAGAGTTCAGACTTCAAGAGTTGTTCTTAGTACACGTACAATAAATCCAGATCCTATCTCGCAAACATTCTCAGTAAATGAAGAACAATCTTCTGGTGTGTTTATTACTAAAGTTGATTTATACTTCTTTAAAAAAGCGGCATCTCTACCTATCACTGTACAAATACGTGAAGTAGATAATGGCCATCCAACACCAACTGTTTTACCATATGCATCGAAGACATTATTTCCAGCGTCTATCAACGCTAGTGAAACTTCTGCTACAACAGCAACAACATTTACATTTGACTCACCAGTATTTTTGAAGAACTATAAAGATTATTGTATCACAATAGTTCCTGCTGGTAACTCAGACGAGTATGCAGTATGGGTAGCACAACTAGGCGGAAAAGATATTGATACCGGTGAGTTGATTGATAAACAACCAGGCGCTGGTGTTCTACTCAGTTCTGCAAATGATAAAACTTATACACCTATTCAATCTGAAGACTTAAAATTTCAGTTACATAGGGCCGAGTTTTCTAAGTCACAAGGTACTGTATTCTTAGAAAATCCTGATAATGAGTTTATGACATATGATAATAAAGCTGGTACATTTAATCCTGAAGAAAAGGTACGTGCTGAATCTGTATTGACATTTTCTAACAATCAGACTATAGCAGTTGGTAGTGTACTTAAAACAAAAGCCACATCAGGTGCTAACTTTGCAAATGGTACTGTAAGACAGATTGTACAAAACAGTGTACAATATCAAGTCACAGTTAAGATAGATGCTTTTAAAGACTTTCCAACAACAGCAAGTTCAAACACAAACAATATCTTTCTAAGTGGTAGCACAACACATGGTGGTTGGTGTGGAAACACAACAGCTTTTACTGCAAACACAAACACTGGTTTCTTAGATTTCATCGATGAGTTAAATGAAAAAATGACATTGAAAAACTCAACGTACACAGGAAACGCAAATGGTTTTATAAGAGGCCAAGTTAGTGGAGCTTCAGCAAGAATATTGACAGCAGAAAATATTGTTAACAATGTGATGGTACCAAAAATAGCAGTATTAAACGTAGCTAATACTTCTTCAACATTCTCGGTACGAACGGCAACATCTGGTGGTGTTATTAACACTGGCGAAAAAGATATAGATTTAGAAATTGAAAATCCATTTACTGATAATACAAAAGCTGTCTTTAGTAAATTAAATGAAAGTGCTTTGACTGCTGTGAATGGTTCTAAGAAAACTCTTGTCATCAAAGGATTCTTAAATACTAGCGATTCTAAAGTATCACCAGTTGTAGATTTGTCAAGAGCTAATTCATATATTTTAGAAAATGTTATCAACGATAATGTAACAAATGAAGAAACAAAAGAAGTTGGTAGTGCATCAACACGTTACTTTTCTAAACCAATTGAACTCGCTGACGGACAAGATGCTGAAGATTTAAGAGTTTTTGTTACAGCTTACAAACCTTCAGGTACAAATGTAAGAGTTTATGCTCAGTTATTAGCATCATCAGATGGTGAGCCTCTCGCTGATAAAGATTATACTTTACTAACACAAGCTACGTCTGCATCAATAATTTCTGATACTGCTGATACAAACGATTTCAAAGAGTTTGAATATACTCTATCTGCAAATACAGACGGACAAGATTTCTTAGGAAGTAATAATGATAATCAAGCTAGACTAAATACTGCTGATAGTAATATTGTTTCATATAGAACATCAAGTGGTATCGTGCATAAAACATATAAAACATTTGCCTTCAAGATTGTTTTAACATCAACATCAAATGCGAGTGTACCATTTATAAAAGATTTAAGAGCAATAGCATTACAGGTATAAAATGGAATTGAGTTGGGGTAAGAGTAACGGAGAGTTATATAAAGTTGAGAACGAAGAGACTCTCAGACGAGATAGTAAAAATAGTGCTGTACTAGAGACTGATATGAATAGTTTAGAATTGTATAGAAGAAGAAGAGAACAGGCAAAGAAAAAAGATAACGAGATACAAGAGATGAAAGAAGAAATTGCTAATCTAAAAAATCTTGTACATTCACTTATTAATAAAGAAGGTTAGATATGACTGTAACGATAGCAAATACAAATCTTGTAGATAGCTTCAATACTTGGAGACTGAATACTAATTTAGCCGCCACTACAATAGGTAACAATGTTGTTACAGTGACAAGAACTGGTGCCGCAAGAGGAGGTACATCAAGAGGCGATGGCCATATCAAAGGTACATTTAGTGCTTTAAATTTTAGATCCAGTTCGATACGAGGTGGTAATACTACAAACGAAAGTGCAATAACTCTTCATTCAAATACAACAATTGAAGCTAGATCTTTTACAATAAATGCGAATACAGAATTTACAGGAAATGTAAATTTTACAACGGCCGCTGACGATAGAATTATCATGGGTGATTTATCACGTATTCGTGTAACTGGTGGTAACTCTGGTGACTTTTTAAGAAAAACTGGTTTATCAGAGATAACAGCAACACCTTTGACAATGAGACAATTAGGAGATTTATCTTCTAATGCCGCACACATTATATTATCTTCTTCTAATACAGCTTTCTCAGAAGAACTCAACACACCTGATTTAAGATTTTCAGCAGGTACTGGAGGACAAGATAAGTTTAGAGTTTATGGTGATGGCGACTCTACAGCTGGTAATTCAGACTTACTGATACAGCTTGTAAGTGCAGATGCAGATAGTAATTTAAAAATTCAGACAAGTGCGAATAATACTGTACATACGTTTGGTGCAGATGGTAACTTTCAATCAGCTGGTAGACTTACAACTGTAGGTATAACAACTTCAGGAACAATATTACCTTCTGGCGGTTCAGTAAATATAGGTTCGGGTTCAGCTAAATTTGAGGATGGTAATTTTAGTGGTGTTGTGACTACTGATAAGTTAAGTCTCAGTACAACATCAGGAGATGGCGTCAGTTCAGATTTATTACCTACAACTCATAATGCAAAAGATTTAGGTAACTCAAACTATCAGTGGAGAAATATTTTCTCATCAGGAACTGCTACACTAAACAACGTAACAATAGGCGGTACTCTCGGCACAACAGGAAATTTAACTGCTGTAAATCTTACCTCAACTGGTGATACTGTATTAGGTAACGCAACAACTGACACTATTACAGCAACTGCACAATTTGCTTCAGATTTAGTTCCATCTACAGATGATGCAAGAGATTTAGGTTCTTCATCAAAACAGTGGAAAGATTTGCATTTAGATGGTGTTGCAAACATAGATGAACTTTCAGTTGCAGTTGGAAGTGGACAAGGCGTTTCAACTTCACTCATACCAAAAACAGATGGCACGCATAATTTAGGATCAACAAATAGAGAATGGCAAAACCTATTCATAGATGGCACAGCACATATAGATACTCTAGATGTTGATGAAAACGCTACGTTTGCTGGAACAATAACTGCTACGAATGGAATCACAACATTATCACAAGGTAATATTAGTGTTGGTAATATAACAACATTGAACACGACAGGTTTAGCAAGTCTAGATGGTGGTATAGATGTTGATAGTGCTTTTACAGTTGCAGACACTACTGGTAATATTGCAACTACAGGAACATTGACAGCTGGAGGTTTAGCAAGTTTTAATGGCGGTATTGCAGTAGATACAAATAAATTTACAGTAGCAGATACCTCAGGTAATGTAAGTACAGCTGGCACACTTACAGTTGCAGGAGAAACAATACTCAATGGTGCTGTTACTATAAATGGTGCAATTGGAGGCACTTCAGCATTTAATAATGTAAATCTAAATGGTGATACAAATATTGGTGATAATTCATCAGATACATTAACAATCACGGCAGAAGTAGACTCAAATATTGTACCTACAGGAACTAGAAATTTAGGTGCAAATGCAAAGAGATGGGAAAACGCTTACATAGATAACATAGTAGGAAGAAATATAACTCTAGGTGCAGATGGTGATTCTTCTGGAACAAACACCTTTACTATATTTGGAAATGTTACAATAGATGGAGCATTAAACTTAGATACTGGCCAGACAGTTACTGCTAGTGCAGGTTCTTTTACTAATGTAACTACTACTGGAAATATGAGTGTAGAAGGCAACTCTACTCTTGGTAACGCTGGTACAGATACAGTAGCAATCAATGGTGTTGTAAGTACAGATATTATTCCAAATGGTAATAAAACAAAAGACTTAGGTTCTGGTAGTGCAAGATGGAAAGTAGGATATTTTGATAGTATAAATGTTCTAGAAGATATAACAATTACAGATGATTTAGAAGTTGATGGTTTGATGACTGTTGGCGAAACTTTAGCTGTAACTGGAGCAGTATCTGGTGGTTCTCTAGCAATATCAGGTACATCAAATTTTGCTGGTAATGTAGACTTTGATGGTGCTATAACAAGAGATGGTGGTACTGTTTTATTTGATACTAATGGTGTACTAAATCAATCATCTATAGCTTCAGGTGCTATAGTTTCAGCAAAACTTGCAAGTGTAGCAACTGGTGCTACAGTGGGTTCAGCAACAGCCGTACCAATTATCACATTTAACAATCAAGGACAAATTACAAGTGCTACTACAACATCAGTTGCTGGTGTGTCAGGTTTCGCATACGACTCTTCTAACAAGAGATTTAGAATAACTACACAAGCTGGTACGAATCTTGATGCATCGATTGCCGCTGGTTCTATTACATCTACTGAACTTGATACAGTATCAGGCCTTACAGTAAAAGAATATGGTTCAGCTACAGAAGTGCCAGTTTTCTCAGTTGATGCTAAGGGACGTATTACGGCCGCGGCAGAAGTAGCTGTAGCTGGATTAACAAGTGTTGCATATACAAGTGCAAATAACAATGTAAGAATTAGCACAGGTGATGGAAAGACTCATGACTTAACAATAGCACCCGCAACAGCTTCAGTAAAAGGTGTTGCGTCTTTTACTAACGATTTCACAGTATCTACTGGTGCAGTATCACTCGCTGATACTGTTGTTAAAACACTAGCAGGTGACTCAGGTACTATCACACCATCATCACATTCATTTACGATTGCAGGTACTTCTAACGAAATAGAGACAAGTGCAAGTGGCTCTACACTAACAGTCGGATTACCAAATGATGTAACTGTAGGTAATGATTTAACTGTTTCAAGAGATTTAGATGTAACACGAAACGTATCTATTGGTGGTAATCTAACAGTTACTGGTACAACTACTACAGTTAATTCAACAACAGTATCTATAGCAGATCCAATATTCGAACTTGGTGCAGATGGTTCAGATGATAATCTAGATCGTGGTATCATCATGAAGTATAATAGCTCAGGTGCTAAGAAAGCTTTTATCGGATTCGATGATAGTGATGGTAAATTTACTATGATACCAGATGCTACTGATACTGCCGCAGTAATAACAGGTACAGTAGGTACACTCAAAGCTAATCTACAAGGTGATGTAACTGGTAACGTAACAGGTAATGTTAGTGGTAATATTACTGGTGGCTCATCAAGTTTTACTACAGTAGATATAAATGGTGGAACAATTGATGGCGCAAATATTGGTGCGACAACAGCTGGCACTGGAGCATTTACAACAATAAGTGCATCTGGTAATATTACAGGTAATTTGGTTGGTGACGTAACTGGTGATGTAACTGGTAATGTGACAGGAAATGTAAGTGGAACTTCTGGTTCAACAACAGGTAATGCGGCCACAGCTACAGCTTTAGCAACAGCAAGAGATATAGGTGGTGCATCATTTGATGGTTCAGGTAATATTGATGTAAAAGTAAAAACTACTTCAGAAGGTTCCTCAGCAAGTGATCATTTCTTAACATTCGTTTCTAGTACTACAACATCAAATGTACAAGATATAAAAGAAGATGCTGATTTAAAATATAAGCCTTCTACAGGAACTTTAACTTCAGCGATAGTATCAGCGGGAACAAACTTTCTTGGTGATACATTAAAGAATACAGATGGTAGAGATGTCATAACAAAACTTTCATCAGCCGTTGATGGTAACCAATTTCATGGAACATCAACTTCAGCCGCTACATTAACAAATGGTAGAAATATTTCACTAAGTGGTGCTGTAACTGGTGTTATAGGATTCGATGGATCACAAGCAGTAACTATAGCTACAGAGTTTGGTACTGGTGGCGGAACTACTATCGGTTCTTCTACTATTGCCACTGATGCTGTTACAACACCTAAACTTGCAAATGATGCTGTTGATGCTGATAAATTAAAAGATTCTGCATTAACTGATTCTGATAGAGCCGTAACTGAAAATCATATAAGAGATAACTCAATATCACATGCTAAGTTAAAAGTTGATTGTGTAGATGAAACAAATCTAGATGAAACTAAACAATACTTAATGGAAGGTTTGACAGTCAATAATATTGATATTGATGGCAATACTATTTCTACACTTAACAATGCAAATCTCACACTAGATTCCATGGGAGATATACTCTTAAATGCAGATGGCGGTGATATTCAATTGCAAGATGCTGGTGCAACATTTGGTGTTCTTTCAAATAATGGTAGTGGTAGTTTAATAATTAAAAATGGGCCAAGTTCTACAACAATGATGACAGGTTCTGGAGCAAATGTCGCCTTTGCAGGGAATATAACTGTAGCTAGTACCATAGTAGCACAAGGCGATATTACAGCTTTTTCAGATGCTAGACTAAAGCATGATATAGAAACAATAGATAATGCTCTAGATAAAGTTGATAATCTACGAGGCGTTACATACAAAATGATAGAAGATGCATCACATACAGAAAAAGTTGGTGTCATTGCTCAAGAAGTAGAAGAAATATTACCTCAAGTAGTTCATACATCAGATGATGAAATGCAAACAAAGTCTGTAGATTATGGTAAGCTTTGTGCAGTTCTCATCGAAGCTGTAAAAGAACTCAAGAAAGAAGTTGAAGAGTTAAAGGGTAAATAAATGGCAATCAAATCAGAAGGTTCACCATTATCTTTTTCTGAAATACAAGCTGAGTTAGGTGGTTCTAATCCGATCGCCTTATCAGAGTACTATAAGAATAATTCTATAGTAAACAATGATATTTTTGATCCTAATACTATTCCTAATACTGGAAATGCAATATCAGTTAATGATTTTTATCGTTGTGCAAGAAGGCAATTTGCAAGATGGAGTGGCGGTAGTCCAAGTAATGGAACTGTTTCTGGTAATTTTAGAACTCATGTTTTCAACAATTCTGGAGGTTTTAATAGAACTCAACAGCCTATTGGTACTGATAGAGATGAACTACATTATATTGTTATAGGTGGAGGTGGAGGAGGTGGAACTATTACCGGTGGTGGCGGTGGTGCTGGCGATTTTATGTCGGGCCATATACACACTGGTAATCGCACTAATTACTATATGAGTATTGGTGGTGGTGGAGGGCCTGCTAATTTTTCTACTCCTAATGTAAGACATCCGACTGGAACTACTAATAGAGGCACTCAATCTGCTATTCAAGCTAACTCTTCTGGAAACTCAACTAGATACGTGACAGGCATAGGTGGCGGTGGCGGTATGAATTATTCTCACCATACAGCGAGTAATAGTAGTACCTTTTTTGCTAACGGAGGTTCTGGAGGTGGAGGCTCTGGTATTGTTGATAGTCAAAGAGGATTTGAAATTGGTAGTGGAGCAGGACATGATGGTGGAAACGGTGCTGAAAGAGAAGAAACGCTTTGCGGCGGAGGTGGGGGTGGAGCTGGACGGACTGGAGTTGCTGGTGGAGGGGAGGGGCCATTTGCTGATCCTGGAATAAACGCTTCTAGAGGTGGCACAGGTATAAACATTACAGGTTTTCCTGGAGCTAATGGTTTTAGAGCAGGTGGTGGAACTGGTGGTGGTTTACGAAGTTATGCAACTCGTACTCCTTTCTCAGGTGGAGGTGGCAGTGGCGGCCCGGGCCCCGGAATTGCCAGTACGCCAGGAGGTAACGGAGGTAGTAATCAAGGCGCTGGCGGCGGCGGAGGAGGTTATAATGGTAATGGTGTGGGCGGACTAGGTGGAAGTGGCGGTAAAGGAATTATTGCTGTAAAATATAAATTTCAATAATAAAGTGTGAGAGTATTATGGCACATTACGCATATGTAAGAATGGCAAATACTACAATTGGTATAGTAGAAAGTGTAGTAGCTATTGCTGATGAAGATGAAGATAATTTAGATGAACATTTAGATCCTTCTGATAAGGCTGATGGATTAGTTTTAATTAAATGTAGTTATAACACTCATATGGGTAAACATTTTGATCCTGAAACAAATGAAGAAGACGATGGCACACCTTTACGTTTTAACTACCCAGGCTCGGGATATACTTATAATGCTGTGAAAGATGCATTTTATGATGATAATCAACCTTATCCCAGTTGGGTTTTAAATCAAGAAACAATGAGTTGGGATCCACCTATAGGTTGGGAAAAACCAACTGATGTTATAAATGAAGATAAATTCAAAAGATGGGATTGGGACGAAGAAAATTTGAAATGGGTACCCTACGTGAAAAAGAATACAGATTGATTATTATAAATAGTCAATAAACAAAGGTGTTAAGATGGGTGCTAAAGCTAACATAGTTGTGGATCAAGGCTCAGATTTCAGTACAACAATTACAGTAAGAGATAACAGCGGTAATGCTGTAAATCTTACTAATTATTCTGGCCACGGACAAATAAGAAAACATTTCACTTCAACTACTGCACATAATATGCAGATAGTATTTGAAAATCCAAGAACAAATGGACAATTAACAATGAAGCTGTCTAGAGGACAAACGGCGAATTTAGCTTCAGGAAGATATGTATATGATGTAGAAGTAACAGATAACGCAAACACACGCTCAAGATTAGTAGAAGGAATAGTAACCGTCACACCTCAGGTAACACGCAGTAACGAGAGTATATAGAAATGGCGGACTTTGATGTTACGCTAGGTTCTAATAAAGGTAACTTAAATGTAGAGTTTGATAAACCTACACAAGATTTAACTTTAAAGAATCAAGCGCCAACTAGAACAAAACTAAGAGATTTCAATGACATAAACACTAACACGTTTACGTCTGGCACTGCCTCAGCCAATGGCGAGTCTATACTTGTATACAATGCTAACACTCAATTATTTGAATTGCGTTCAGGTAATATTCGTCTAAGACAAAATCCAACTCATTACTCAGGATTAAAGTATACAGTTGAGGGTGCATTGATACCCGATACAAATAATGCTTATGATTTAGGATCTCCTGGTAGAAGATTTAGAACTCTATTTCTATCTGGCCAAACTATTAAGCTAGGTAATTTAAACCTGTCAGATGCAGGTGATACAATTACAATTACAAAAGATACTGTTATTGATGGTGTCATACAAAATGTTGCTATTGGTACTCTTAGTACACAAACTTTAAATACTTCTAACTTTGAAGCCGCAAATCTGATAGCAAATACTACATTTACAGTTACAACATCTAAAGCTTTGTTCAACAAAGGTTTGACTGTAAAGTCAGGTGATATTAGAGCTAGTAATACACATCTTCATGCAAACAATATATCGATAAGAAATAATCTAACTGTGAATGGTGCTATCATACTTAGAGGTAGCACAATTAATATTGGTGATGGTGGTGATGTTGTTAATCTTGGGGGTACAGTAAACAATAGTATCTTACCTACTATATCAAATGTATATAATTTAGGTGCACCTAGTCAGAAATATGCAAATGTGTTTACAACAAGTGTAAAAGGTTTAGCATTACCAACAGAGAATACAGATGCCGCCAGTAAAGCATACGTAGATACAGCAATATCAGGTTTTAGTACAACAGCAGATGGTACAACTATTGGTTCTGATTTTAATGATTTGAACGATGGTGCCGCCGTTGGGTTTGCTTCAGGTGACACTGTCGTAGAAGCATTAGATAATTTAAACGAAACAACTCTTAATATATTTAAAAATACATACGTGCGAGATGTGACTTTTTCTGCTGATACAACATCAGGTGGTGCTGGTACAGTTGTCACACTTACTTTGACTGTAACAGGAAATGCAAACGCTTTTGACATCAATTGGGGTGACGGCTCTACAGATAGTAATGTAACAGATACAACACCAAGTCATACATATGCAACAAACTCTGGTTCACCTTTTACAGTTGTAGTAACTGCAAAGAATACTGGAGGTACAGGTTCAGGTTCTACTGCATCACTAACACGTTCTAATTTTATAACAATATTCTTAGCTGATCCAGTTCCTTCATTTACTATTCATGATGCATCATCAGGTGGTAGTGTAGTAACGACTGCAACGACTGGTACACCTGTGCATTTAACTAACACAACAACAAATATACCAAACACAGCAATCACTGCTACGTTTTCAGTAAATTGGGGTGATGGTGGTGCTACAGAAAATATAACAGGTAAAACAGAAAATGGTGGGCCTCAAGGTGGTAGATTAGCACACACGTATACAAGTGCATCTGGTGCAGGAAGACATACAGTTACATTAAATGTAGTCGCATATAGTGGTGGTAATCCAGCTGTCTTACCTCTAAGTACAACTGCACTGATAAAAGTTTTTGATGCATCAATTGCTTCACCTAGTAATCTAAGTACAAAAACAATAGCACTCAATACTTCTTCTGTTGGTACGAATCCCAGAGTTGCTTCTGGTTTCACAACAAATGGCATTTCAGGTACAAATGCTGGTGATAATGTAACACGATATACTTCATCAGGTGCAATTGCAACAGCCGCAATGGGAACATTTTTCTTTCAAGCAGATGGTGGTACAGTGACTGCATTCGTAGATGGTAGTGCAGACGGACAGAAAGCTATTACCAATGCAAACGATGAAGGAACATTTACAAGTCTCATCATTGATGATGAACAAGATTATAATAGCTTTGATGCAAATGGTAATACTGTTGGAGTGAATAGTAGAATATATGCACCAGCATTATTTGAGGGTTACAAAGCTAGAATATCTAAGAGCAGTCTTAGTACTGGATTACATTCTTATCAATTACAATCAACTGCTGGTAATACAAACACAGTAAAATTTATAAAAGATAATCTCACTTCAACTCCTACAACAAGTGTAGCTTCAGCAACACTCACACAAGCATCCGCTGGTACATTATCTCACATATCAGGCATACCTTATTATACAAATGATGCAACGCTTACACTCGCTGGTGTAACAGTAGCTAATTTTACTGGACAAACATTTCAGAATACGACATCACCCGTAGTAGTAGAAAACTCTACTGACTTAGAAGGCACATCAGGTAATGCAATAGGAACAAATAACTTTACATATGCAAATATAGATGGTAGCACAACTATGTTAGCTAGTGGTACACCATTAGTAAATGTAGGAGTATCATCACCTTATGCTCTAGGTAATCTGACAGTAAACGTAAATGGTGGTGGTAAACGTGCAGAAAGATTACAAGTAAAAGCAAAGAACTCAAACGGAACTGGTAGTGCTGTAATATTAGCATCACCGATTATTCAAGCATATAACGGATCTAAATCTTTTGATGAAACTGCTATACCAGTATCAGATTCACTAGGTTCTGGCTTTGATAATGATGCTAAACGTATTCATAGTTTGACTGGTGGTGCAGTAGCTTTTAATAATTCTACAGACTACTTTGCAGATAACGCTTTTACAGGTGCCCAAACAGTAGCTGGCACAACTGAAGCGATAGTACGATACGACACATTAAAGCATTTTACAACGAACTTGTCAAGTGGTTATTTACCAGCTGGCCCAAATTTAAACACAGGACGATCTGGCGCTCAACATTTTGTTTTTGCATTTAAGAGAACAACAGTTTCACGTTTTAGCATTACACTCACTGGTAAAGTATCAGGACTTTTTGTAGCTGTTCCGAACACTGCAATGGACACAGCATCAAGTATAAATGGTTGGGGTGATGCATCGATACAATATGCAGGATCTGGTGTTCCTGGAGGAAATACGGGTAGTGGCGGTAACGGAAGTAATGGTATAGCTGAAACTGGTTCAGATAGAATCACAGATGGTACTAGCTACAGTAATCAAACATTTACAATGACACTTGGTACAGTGTCTTCATCTAACTCTTTCAACAATCAGATACTAATTTCTGTCGTTCTAAATAGTGATGATAGTCTGACTGCACTATCGATAGGAGTACCGAGTTAATGGCAATATCTGATTCACAGAAAGTAGATTATTTGTGGAAAAAACTTGGCTATGGTAAAGCGAAGACAGACACAAATGCTACAAAGAAAGCACCAAACGAAGCGATAGACTCACCTCTATTGATGAGAGGTGATATAATATGGACTCAAGCAGACTTGATACCTTCTACAATTCCAGCATCAACCTCTACACATGTAAGAATTTATACTGGTACGGGTGCCATAGAAACTACAAATGATAATACTGCAACAGCAAACAGAACTTGGAAGACAGGCGAAACAGATTGGATACCTACACAGTTTGGTTCTACATATCTTGTTAAAGTATATACTGATTCAGCAGGAGCGGCAAATGCACCTTCAACAGGTACACAACTCTTCGCAACAGGTTCTGGTAACAATGATGAGTGGTTCTTTGACTATGAGGCTGGCATACTGCATTTCATAGGTTCAAACATACCATCGTCAGTCTCAGGTAAAAAGATTTTTATTGAAGGTGCTAGATACGTTGGTACAAAAGGCATTGGATCTGCAAACACTTTTACAACAGTGGGTGCTAAAACTGTACAAGCTAATACTATATCGATGGCCAATACAACATCATCAACATCAGTCGCAATGACTGGTGCCAATAGTACTGTACAGTCTGCTAATGTCATCATAAATAAAACAGCAACAATAAATGAATTACGATTAGGTAATCATGTAAACAATGGTGTTCTCATAGGTAGAACTTTTAGGAAAAGAATTGATTTTGTAGCACCAGGTGGCTCAGGTACAATATTTCAAGTAGCCGCTAATGGTACTCCTACGTTCTCAACAGTAGACGGAGGTTCTTTTGATGGTATTGAATAATGGCAAATTATATAGACGCTGAAACTTTTGAAAAATCAAGTAATCAAGCAATTGCAGACTTGCATGAAACGATTATAACATTACGTGCAAGAATTATGACTCTTGAAAAAGAGACTGAAGAAAAAAAAGTAGATCTTAGTCAACAGAAAAAAGATGTGATGATACAGAAAAAAGCTTTTGAGAGTGGATTAAAACTTCTGAATGAATCTAATGAAGAACTTATATCACTTAGAAAGCAAATCAAATATTATGAAGAAAACATTCATTTAGTATGGAAGAGAAGAATAAAGCCTGAAAAACTAATAGAAGAGAAAGAAGAAAAAGTAGAAGGAATCAGAATATTTGGTAAAGGTTGGCAACAATCTTTAATAACTATACAAGATACTTATAAAAAAGAAAATATTAAACATAAAAATCTTGAAGATAAATATGATGAATTAAAAGATGTTAATGAAAATATGTCTATCTCTGATAGTATGAAACAAGAAATTGACAACAAATTTATAGAACTTCAGAAAGAATTAGATTTAGCAAGAGAAGATGTAAAATTTTTGAGAAAAAATGGAAATGATGAAGCTGTGTGGACTCAGCGTTTAAGAGATACTGGAAGAAAAAAAAGAAGAAGTTTACGGGATCAAATTATTATAAATAAAGAGTAAATGATAACTAATCGTAAGATAGGAGTTTAGCTAATATGGCAAACATTATTCAAATTAAGAGAAGTTCTACTGCTAATGATATACCACATCATAGTGAGCTTGCCGTAGGAGAACTCGCAGTTAACTTAGTAGATGGTATACTTTTTACCAGAAAAGAGGCATCTGGCTCACCAGCCGCAACAGACGTTATTAAAATTGGTGGTGATAACTATTCCTTAGCAGATGCTTCAGTAACTGATGGCGCAAGGGTAACATTAAATAGAATTACTACAGGCGGAACAGCAGTAGCAGATGGAACATTCGATATTTTAGGTTCTAGCAGTGTATCGGTTACACACTCATCTGGACAAGTAACTCTGGCAGTTACTGGTGGTGCCGCTATCAACAAACTACAATCAGATGATGGTGGTTCAGACTTTGCAACTCCTTCATCAGGTATTGCAACAATAGCCGGTGGCACAGGTATTACAACTTCTGACTCTGGTGCTACACTAACAGTCACAGCAGATTTGTCATTAACAAATACTGCGACTATGACAAACAAGACATTGACTTCACCTAAAGTAGGTACTGCACTAGAGATGTTAGAAGATGCAGTTATCATATTTGAAGGATCAACTGATAACACAAATGAGACAACTCTTACAGTTGCTAATCCTACTGCTGATAGAACAATAACATTACCTGATGTAACTGGTACAGTCGTTACGACTGGTGATACTAATACAGTATCTAATGCTATGATAACTAATTCCACTATTACGATACAAGGTGATACAAATTCTAGTACAGTAGATTTAGGTGATACTCATAAAATTGCTTCTGCTGATGCCGCTTTATCTACAAGCGTAGGTGCTGTTGGTGACACTCATACTACTACATTAACAGTAAATGTAGATGACTCATCCATAGAAATTGACGGAACAAATGGACTTCAAGTAAAAGCAAGTGGTGTCACAGACGCCATGTTAGCAGGTTCAATTGCTCAAGGTAAACTAGCAGGTTCTATACCAGATTCCAAATTAAATCAAATAACAACAGCAGGTAAAGTTGCATTATCATCCCTAGAAATAGATGGTGGTACTGATATTGGTGAAGCATTAGTCGATGCTGATTTATTTATTGTTGATAATGGAGCAGGTGGAACAAATAGAAAGACAACAGCGGCAAGAATAAAGACTTACATAGGTGTTGGTGATGGAGCTTTTGCTATCGTTAATCTAGATGTTGATGGTGGTACTGATAAGGCCGCACCTGTTGTCGGAGATGAATTAATTCTTGCAGATAGTGAAGCCTCTGGCGCTACTGTAAAAGCTGACATAGGTTCTATTCTAGACATAATCTCAGGTGATGTAGCAGTAGATGCAAGTGGTGTTGCAACAATACAAGCAGACTCAGTTGCACTAGGCACTGATACAACAGGAAATTTTGTAAGAACAATAAGTGGAACTGCTAACGAAATTACAGCAACTCCATCATTTGATAGTGAAGGTGTAGGAACTGTCACTTTAGCATTACCAGATGATGTTACTATAGGAGATAAATTAACAGTTACTGGAGACTTAGATGTTAATGGTTCTACAATATCACTTGGTGCCTCAACTTCAGAAACAACAGTTGAAGATAATCTGACAGTTGTAGGAGACTTGACTGTTAATGGTACTACAACAACTGTTAATACAGCAACACTTCAAGTTGCTGATCCATTAATTCAATTAGCTGACGGAAATACTGGAGGAGATGCTATTGACATAGGTTTCTTCGGAGAGTATGCTGACAGTGGAAATCAAAGACATTCTGGTTTTGTAAGAGATGCAAGTTTAACAGCACTCAATGGAGCAACTCATAAAGGATCATATGTATTATTCGCAAATGGTACAGTCGCACCAACTACTACATTTGATGCTTCAGGAACATATGACTATGGTGCATTAGTTCTTCAACACTTAGCTTTTGGAACAAACTCATCAGCCGCAGTTGGTAACGCTACAACAACTCCTCATATGTTAGCCGCTGGTGGAACTACATTATCGCATACAGATGGATTTGCCGCGCCTGGCCAACTAAAAAGATTTACGCTAGATAATTGTATCATAGACTGTGGAACATTTAACGGAAGTTAATAGTTGACATAAGACTTAATCTGTTATATAATAGATTAGTAAATTTATAGCTACCCTATATAGGGTTAATGAATAGGCACCCATAGATATGGCGAATATAATACGTTTAAAACGTACCTCCGTCAAAGGTAAGGTACCCACACTCTCAAACATCGCAACAGCAGAGTTGGCACTTAACACCCGTGATGGAAGATTATTTTCCGCCAATACTACTCACGTATTTGAATTAGGTTCAAATCCACATAACGTCACAGTTGGCTCTGGTGGATTTCAAATAGCTAATGGTAATATTACGTTTCCAAGTTCCGATGGTTCTGCTGGACATTTTCTAAAAACAGATGGTAACGGTGTGCTATCATTTGCCGCCGCTTCAGCGAGTGGTAGTTTTAATAACTCAACTTTTACTGGTAATACAGTATTCTCAAGTAATGCTACTTTTGAACAAGCAGTTACTTTTAATCAACCAGTTACATCTACTTCTGAGTTTAATTTTTCTGGACCAGTTACATTTACTGGTGATGCGGCTTACCAAGGTTCTTCAAGACACACTGCTAACGTATCTATTCGTGCATCACTTGCAGTACAGCAATTTGAATTTACATCTAATACTGGACAAACATCATTCAAAGGTTCTTCAGATAGTCAAGGACTTTTAAGCTATACTCCTGGTTCTATATCAGTATATAAAGATGGTGTAAAATTACGTCCTACTGTTGACTTTGCAGAAACAGATTCAAGCACAATAACACTTCAAGACGGAACAGCAAATAATAACATTGTAACAATTGAACAATATGGTTCAGAACAGTTTAAACATTTTACATACGTTGCAACTAGAGGACAAACTACATTCTCAGGATCAGATGCACTTGGTGAATCACTAGCATATACAGCAAATAATCCTCTAGGTGGTGGTGTAAAAGTATATCTAAATGGTGTTAGATTACGAGCAAATACAGATGTTGTAGCAACAAACGGAACAGAAGTTGTTCTTCAAGATGGTGTTGGTAATAATGATGTTGTGATGATTGAGTCTTTAGGCCCATATCCATACAAATCATTTGAATATACTGCTACCAAAGGACAAACTACGTTTAATGGTGCAGATAGATTTGGACAACAGTTACAATATGAATTAAATAAAACAACTGTATATCTAAATGGTATTAAATTAAAAGAAAGTATTGACTGGACTGCTGTAAATGGTGAAAGAGTAGTTCTACAAGAACCTGTTTCAAACAATGATATTATAACAATTGACTCACATGGCCCAGAGCCAGCAATTCTTTCTGCACAAAATGAAGTTCACTATGCAAATACAACAGTTCTAAAAACAAAAGAGATATTATCTTTTGATGATACGTCAGCAACAGTTGTAGATCAATTTCCTACCGCAGATTTTATCTCTGCACAATATCTTATACAAGCAACAAATACAAATGGTGTATCTTTCGGAACATTTAACATAATTCATGATAGAGGTTCGTCATATATATCAGAATTTGGAAGACTAAATAGTAACGGAAGTATAATGACAGTTACATCTGATGTAGCTGACAATTTAGTTAGAATTAAAGTTCAACCACAAACAACTAGTACTAAACTTAAAATTCAAGCTACAAGACTAAGGAAGAGCAACTAATGGCAAAAAGTAAAGCGAGAATATTTGCAGATTTAGCAGACAAGTATTCGCAGATATCAACAACAGCAACAGGCACATCAATACAGACAGTTGACTCTGTACAAGCTGTAGATACAAGTTCTGTAGTGTTTAATATTATGGCGACAAAAGGCACTGACTTTCATTATTGTACAGTTGTGGTTGCTATGACTTCAGCTACAGATTGTGACTTCACACAGTTTGGTGATATACAATCAACTAATCTTGTATCGTTTACGGCCGACTCAGATATAGGCCCACCAAGAACTCTGAGACTCAGAGCAACACCGGCATCAACTGGAACATTAAACTTAAAGATAACACGTATCGGCGTAGCGAGATAGTGACATGGTTCAAAGAGTACCATATCATCAGTTCTCAGGAAATACTGTAACTCTAGGTTCAAGTACATCTAGAGTTGTTATGGGTGCAGATAGTGGTAATTTAAAGATACAAGATTCACAATCAAATACGACTATTATAGAACCAGGTTTTGGAGATACAGGCTTTGTTGCAACACGTATAGTAGCTAATAATGCATCTTTGGCACTTCCTCCTTCAGGTATAAGTAACGGAAGTTTATTTTGGAGTACTGCAAATAACACACTCTTTATGCAATCAGGAGGCGGTTGGTATAAAGTAACTACAGTGAATACTGATCCTACTATTACTTTATCTGCAACATCAGCTACAATAAGTTCACATCTTACATTAGATTTCACTTACACTGTGAGTGAGCCCGAAGGTACACCTGTAATTGTTTCAGTAGCTAATTCAGGTTTTGCAACTGTAGGTAATGTTGCTATCACACACACTACATCTAATAATCATGTACGTGCAGTATTTGACGGTACTACATCATATACAGGAGCAACGATTACTTTAACAGCATCAGATGGTGTTAACACTGGCGTAGGCACAATGACAATTAATACTAGTTATACTGAAGAACTACATCAACCATCAGGTACAACTAGAAAACTAGCAATATCATATAATGGTGGCGCACTTGGTGCTTCAGGTGATTATTCAGTAGAAACTTCTGGTTCGCCTACGTATAATACTTCAGGCGGAACTCTCAATAGTGGTTATGCATCAGGATTTGGTACTAGTGTTTTCAATAGAATACTTGCCTTTGCAAACGTCAATTCAGGAAGAAATCATACATTTATTGCATGGTATAAAGGTACACAAACGAATGGTGCTAATAATAATTATCAACCAGGTGTAGGTATCTTTTCAGATACAAGAAATTCATGTTTTCTAGGTTTTGGATTAGAAGATGGAAAGCTTTATATATCTGGAGGTAGTACTTACGTTCAAGGCACTACAATTGTAGCAAATGGTAATTGGAACATGGTTGCTTATACGTACACGACTAATGATGTTTGTGAAGCATATACAAATAATTCAAGTGGAACAATGACAAAAGAAATATCTAATAAAGATGTCTCAGGTAGTACATCGTATAATAGAGTAGATCAAATAGGAACAGGATATGGGTATGGTGGGACGGCTGGTGCTTCTGCCCTAGACGCAATACAAATATATCAAGGTATATTAACACAAGCACAACTTCAAGCTATATATGATAAGGGCACTACGTAGTATAAATAGAGAAAAAGGAATATAGAGTATGGTACAAAAAGTTCCGTTTACATCGACATCTGGTAACACAATGACAATTGGTACGGGCACCTCTAGAGTTATTATGGGTGCTGATAGTGGTAATCTGAAGATACAAGATTCACAATCAAATACGAGTATCATTGAAGCTGGAGCAGGTATAGTTGGAGCATCAGCAATAACAACGTATGCAAACTCTTCAATATTTCCAATTAATCCTATATCTTCCTCAGGCACTTTAGCTTATGCTACATTAACTAGCTCATTGTATATATCGAACGGTTCTGGTTGGTATAAAATTTCTACTCTGAACACTTCACCATCAATATCTTTATCTTCAACAACTGCTTCTCCTAGTCTTAATTCTCTTACATTGGATTTTACATACACAGTAACAGAACCAGAAGGCACACCAACCACTACATCTATAGCCAATTCAGGTATTGCTACTGTAGGTAATGTTGCAGTAACACATACCGCAAGCAATAATCATATTCGTTTGGTATTCGATGGTACTACAGAATATTCAGGAGATGCCACTGTTACATTAAGTGTATCAGATGGTGTGAATACTGGAACAGGAACTATCACTATCACTACTGCTTATTATAATGGCACAAATTCTAGATTTGATACACTATTAATGAAAGCAACTGGAACTGGAAATAACACAACACCAACAGATGCATCAGCAAGTAGTCACACATTAGTTATGAATGGTACTGCTTCATTAGGGACATTTTCACCTTACAAATCTTCAGGCTATTCAATGTATTTTGATGGAAGTGGTGATTATCTAACAGCTCCTAATAGTGATGAATTTACAATGACTGGTGCATTTACTATTGAAATGTGGGCATATTTAGATCAAACTTCGTATGCAAGAACTGTACAAAGACTAATAACACCAGCCAACTCATCGCCTACTAGTGAACCCTACATTTCTATAGGAAATGATCAAGGTGGTGTTAATGCTGGATGTTTATGTTTTACATCATCTGTTGCCGCTGGAAATCCTCAAGGTTATGCTACTTATGAAGGGACTGGCGCAACAGGCACTAATCGTTATTTTCCGTTTAAACAATGGGTACATATTGCATTAACAAGAGATGGCAGTAACGTATGTAGATTATTTCAAGATGGAGTAATAGTAGCTACTGTTACTATATCAGGAGGTTTTGATTTTAATGGAGCAAACAATGGCGGTATAAGTATTGCAAAGTCTGGTTGGAATACTGCTGAATATTTTGGCCCTGGATACTTAGCTGATTTTCGTATGGTAAATGGAACCGCAGTTTATACAGCAAATTTTACACCACCAACAGAAAGATTAACTGCGATTTCAAATACAAAACTATTACTAGGAGCACCAGGCTTTTTTGATAAATCTTCTGAAAGACATCTTATGTCAGTATACGGTAATTCATACATAGATTCTCTTTCACCATACGATTTATCAGATTCATATTCAGCTTCTGTTCACGGAGGATCAGCTACCTTTCCTGGAGCATCTGACGAGATTAAAACTTCTGATGGATCATCAAATGCGATTGGTTTAGGAAGTGGCGACTTTACAGTAGAAACATGGATCTATAAAAATAATGCGGCCAATTCAACATGGGAAGCACTTATAAGTCAAAAGTATGGTTCTACCGGTGGTTGGAGAATATATAAATCTGCTTCTAGTGGACAAGTGAGATGGTATGCTGGTTCGACAGATACTTTGCTATCAAATACTAATAATCAACTTAAACAAAAAGCATGGTGCCACGTAGCGATGGTAAGATCCAGTGGAACATTGACTTGGTATATTAATGGAAGGGCTTCAGGAACTACTTCGTCCCATACGTACAATTATACTGGCGGTGGAGCTGAAATAGAAGTAGGAAAAGGAACAGTCGGCTCAACTTACCCAACAGATGCAAATATGACTGACGTAAGAATAGTAAATGGAACTGCTGTTTACACTGGAGATTTTACACCACCTAGTGGCCCACTTACTACAACTGGTGGTACATATCCATCAACAACAAATGTTAATACATCAATTCCTTCAGGACATACTAAACTATTATTGAACATGACTCAATCAAAAATACTTGATTACAGTCAGCATCACACTATGCATCTCACCGGTGCTGTTGCATCATCTACACAACAACACTTTTCAGAGAACACTTTGTATATTGAAGATGGTGATTCAGATTTTGTAGAAATTTCAGAAGAACAAACAAAAAAGTTAACAATTTATGATGATGATTATACAGTTGAGACATGGTTATATCCAACTAATTTTAATGCTAGTTATAACTATTTTATCTCAAAGGGTACGTCACCGAGTGCTAGAGAGTGGGCATTTAGTATTAGTGCATCAGATATTAGAGTATACTGGAGTACAAACGGATCAAGTAGTGGCGACACTACTATTACAGGTACAGTTAGTAATAGTTTAAATCAATGGGTGAATCTAACTTTTACCAAGGTAGGAAACATGGTATCGATATATAAAAATGGTACTCATATTACTAGCGGAACTTTTAATTCAATATACGGTGGTGATGCCAAATTAACAATAGGAAGATTATGGCAATATAGTGGTATTTCACACTCATATGATGGATATATACATGATTTAAGAATTACTAAAGGTGCAACTCGTTATCCTTTTATACCAGCAAAACAAACACTTACAACAACTAACTCTCAAAGATCTGGTGTTACTGTAACTGCAAGTAATGTGACACTTTTAACTTGTCATACTGGTTCAGTAGGCTCTACTACAATAACAGATGGAAGTTCTAACAGTACTTCCATCACAAGAAATGGTAATGCCGTTGTATCAGATTTTGCTCCTGCTACTGGAATGAAATCTGTTTTCTTTGACGGTACAGGAGATTATTTACAATGTACATTGGCAGACACACTTGGTACTGCTGATTGGACTGTAGAGTATTGGGTATGGCATAATAGTATATCTGGAAATCAAATACATTGTGCTTTTAATGGATATGCTCCAGCTTTTTATAGAAGAAATTCATCTAATGCTTTTGCAGTGTATCATAATGGTGGTGTTGCAAGTCCTTATTATAATACAAATATAACACCAGTCGCAAATAAATGGTATCATATGGCTTACTGTCATGATGACTCAGAAGGTAAGATGACAGTATTCATAAATGGTGCCCAAGCCGATGAGTTCACATATAGTGGTAATATAAATGGCACCACGTTCAGAATAGGTGATGATGGCACTTCAGCATGGATGAATGGATATATTTCAAATCTAAGAATTGTAAAAAATACAGTAGTATATACTAAAAACTTTACACCGGCAACTTCAGCATTAAAATAATTATAAATAGAAGACATTATAACTATTAGACGGGATAGGGAACTCTAATGGCATCAGCTAAAGAATTTTTAGCTAAACATGGTTTAGCTATAGGATCACCAAGCACAATCGTTTTCAATTCAAGTGGAGTTTTACAAGCTTCAGCATTATCAGGTGCAACGATATCTATTACAAGCGTTGATATTGATGGTGGCACAGATATAGGAGCAGACTTAGTAGATGCTGATTTGCTTCTTGTCGATGACGGTGCTGGAGGTACAAATAGAAAAACAGCATTATCAAGAGTTAAAAAATATGTTTACTCAGCCGTATCAGGTGATGCAACAGTAAGTGATAGTGGAGCTTTAACAATTGCCGCCACTTCTGTTGAGAACTCTATGTTAGCAGGTTCTATTGCTAACTCAAAACTAACTAATAGTGCAGTAACAGTAACAGCTGGAGATGGATTATCAGGTGGTGGATCAGTATCATTAGGTGGTTCAGTTTCTTTAGCAGTAGGTGTTGATGACTCATCTATAGAAACTAGTTCAGATCAGTTGCAAGTAAAAGCATTAGGTATTACAAATGCTATGTTGGCAGGTTCAATAGCCGCTTCTAAACTAGCTGGTTCAATAGGTAATGCTAAACTAACTAATTCAACAATAACAGTTACAGACGGTTCTAACTCTACTGCGACAGCATTAGGTGGTACAATAACTTTTGCGTCTACTGCAAATGAAACTACTGTTGCAGAAAGTGGCGGTACAGTCACAATAGGTTTACCAGACAATGTTACATTAGGATCAAATCTAAATGTAGGAGCAAATTTAGTTGTTAGTGGTAACTTAACAGTATCGGGCACACAAACTATAGTCAACAGTAATACGTTAAATATTGGTGACAATATTATCACACTGAATAGTGATGAAACAGGTACACCATCACAAAATGCTGGTATCGAAGTTGAAAGAGGTACAGCTACAAATGTAGTTCTAAGATGGAATGAAACTACAGATAAGTGGCAGTTCACAAATGATGGTTCTTCATATGAAGATATAGGTGCTGGTATCACAGTACAAGAAGAAGGTTCTGCATTATCTACGGCCGCTACAACATTAAACTTTGTAGGTTCGGCAGTTACAGCTACAGGTTCAGGTGCTACAAAAACTATCACGATATCTGGTGGTGATGTTGTTACAGATACGACACCTCAACTTGGTGGAACACTAGATGTAAATGCACAACTAATTAATTTTGGTGACAGTAGTGGTACAACAGATGATAGATTAAATTTTGGTGCTTCTCAAGATTTAAGTATCTATCATACCGGTACTGAATCAAGAATAGAAAATGACACAGGTATCTTACGAATTTCAGGTACTGATATACGAGTCAATAGTGTTGATCAATCTAAAACTAGTGCATTTTTTGAAACAGCCGCTGGTGTTACTCTTCAGTATAGTGGTTCTCAAAAATTTGAAACAACAACTGGTGGTATTAATGTAACTGGTAATATAGTCGTATCAGGAACAGTAGACGGTGTAGATGTGGCGGCTCTTAGCACATCAGTATCAGGTAAATTAACAGATGTAGTAGATGATACATCACCTCAGCTTGGTGGCAACTTAGATTTAAATAGTAGTAATATCACAGGCAGTGGTAATATAAACATTACAGGTACTTCAACAATTAGCGGACTAAGTTCATTAAGTGGTGCCCAATTTACAGGAAACGTAACACCTAGTAGTGGACAAGGTATCGAAATATTTGCTGGTAATTCTACATCAGGTACTGTTCAATCATTTGACAGAACAGGTGGACATTTTGAGAAACTAATTCTCAAAGGTAATATAGTTGAACTCAATCATGCTGGCACAGTGAGACTTGTAACATCAGGCTCTGGTGTTGATGTAACTGGTAATATAGTCGTATCAGGAACAGTTGACGGCAGAGACATTGCAACAGATGGTACTAAATTAGATGGTATTGATACTGGTGCTACAGATGATGCTACAGTTCTTTCAACAAATACTGCCATCAGAGCATTAGTTACCACAGAAGCAAATAGAAATACTTTAGTTAATACTAATTTAACCAGTACAAATACAGCAATTAGAAGTTTGGTTACGGCTGAAGCTAATAGAAACACATTAGTCAATACCAACTTAACCAGTACAAATACTGCCATAAGATCATTGATTACGGCAGCCGATTTAACTGGTGTGAAAGCTGATACTCTACTAATTAAGAATCCAGCATCACATCACACATATACAACAACAGTTGCAAGTAAAACTTCAGCACACCCATATACAGGACAAGGTTCTTCAAGTGCATATTTCTTAGATGGTAAAGAGTCACCATCTATAATACTAGCAACAAATATGACATACAGATTTGATCAAGCTGATGGAACAAACAATGGCCATCCTCTTAGATTTTATCTAGACGCCGCCAAAACTACACAGTATACAACAGGTGTTACAAATAGTGGAACGCCAGGAAGTTCAGGTGCTTATACACAGATTGTTGTTACCGATGCTACACCACCTTGTTTATATTATCAGTGTTCTGCACATGGTTATATGGGTTCTGTAGCAAATGCACTAGGAAAAGGTACAACAGATCATCTAACAGAAGGTTCAACAAATCTATACTACACAGATGCTAGAGTAAGTTCTCATCTTAACACAGGCTCTGCATCTTCAGGACAAATTCTAGGTTGGAATGGAAGCGATTTTGCTTGGCAAGCCGATGGTGGTGGTAGTGCTATCACAATTCAAGATGAAGGTTCATCACTGTCAACAGCCGCCTCAACAATTAACTTTGTAGGTTCAGGTGTTGTAGCATCAGGTACAGGTGCAACGAAGACTATCACAATCTCAGGTGGAGGTGGAGGTAGTTCGCTTTCTGTTAAAGATGAGGGTGGTGCATTATCAACAGCCGCCACAACACTAAACTTTGTAGGTGCTGGAGTTGTCGCTTCAGGTACAGGTGCTGAGAAAACAATTACAATATCTGGTGGTGGTAGTGGGATTACAGTACAAGATGAAGGTTCTGCTTTGTCTACAGTTGGAACAACACTAAACTTTGTTGGTTCTGGTGTTACTGCATCAGGTACAGGTTCAACAAAAACAATAACAATCTCTGGTGGTGGAGGTTCAGGCGGTACTACTGCTTTAGGTGGTTCTTTTCAAGTTGGAACAGGTAACGGTTCAACAACAACATTTACATCACCACTGAATACAAATATTGCAAATAATCTAATTGTATCTGTAGACGGAATAATGCAACGTCCGACAACAGACTATACTGTATCAGGTACAACAGTCACTTTTGGTACTGCACCACCTAGCGGAACAGCAGTTATGGTTCGTTCTTTCCAAGGTGCGATGACTTCAAAAGCAGACTTCACTGTACAAAACTTTACAGCTAATGGTTCTAATACTGTTTACAAACTAGCAGAAACAGTATCAAGTGGAAATCATGTATTAGTATCTATCAATGGTATCATTCAAAGAAATACAACCGATTATACTTATAATACAGGCACTAGCAATATTACTTTTGACGAAGCGCCAACATCTGGTGATATAATTAGTTTTAGAACTTTTGATTTACAACAAAGTACTTCTGCTACTGTAAGTGATACTGCACCAACTAGTCCTAGAAATGGCGATTTCTGGTTTGACTCATCAACAGCTAAATTGTATATGCGATATGAAGATGGAAGCTCTAATCAATGGATATCATTGAGTGCTACAGGCGCAGATGGTACAGACGGCACAGATGGTACTGACGGTGCTCCAACTGTTTATGCAAATACTTCTGTGTTGCCGACTTCTGGTAACTCAGCAGGAGATTTTGCCTTTGCGACACTTACAAAATCTTTACATGTTTGGGACGGAGCAGAGTGGGATAGAATTAACGCAGGTGGTGATGAGAATCCTAGATTGACTACAACACCACCAACATCAAAAGGATTGAATAGTGATGGAACAAATACAGCGATAACAATTGCGGCATCTGATCCAGAAGGTTTTCCAATTTCATATTCATATGATACAAATCCAGCAAGTCCAAGTCAGATAACTAATGTTGTCGAGAATAATGGAGTATTTACACTAGTGCCTTCAACAAACCAAGCACACGCTGGTGAGTTTACATTGAGACTTAAAGCTAGTGATGGTGTACATATTACATCTCATGCAATCGCTATGAGTTTGACATTTTCACCAGCTGGTGCCTTTAGAACTTTATATATTGGACATACATCTGGAACAGTTAGAGAAGTTACTGGTGGTGCTGATGAAGCAAATGCAACAAATCTCGATACTTTGATATCAAGTACAGCAAACAATGGCGATTTAATATTGTTAAATCCTGCATCAGGTTCAGACTATGGACATTTCAAAATTACACACAGCGTAGGATATGATATTAACTCATCGGCAACTTCTTCCAATCCATGGGCTAATAAACAAATTGCTATAGTTGGTGGAGGAGCAAAACCTAATAATATATTCTTGTGGCATGATCATGATGGTAGTCGTGCTGTGCGTGATCACCCAATTATGGGCGATTCATTTGGTGGTGCTTCTAGTGGCCCTAGTGATGCGTCTGGACAAGCATTAACTTATAGACAATTCATGTTCAATCTTACTTATCATAGACACGTAACAAGCGGAACTAATCTTTATAATGCTATCACTAGAGAAAATAGAGGTGGTTCTACAATGCTTAATTGTATCATTGATTTAAATGGTGGTGATTTTAGTTGGAGATATGATAATGCTTCAGGTACCACTTATAGAAGATCATTTAAACATTGTACATTTTTGAATTATGCTACAGTAGATTCACCTTATTCTGGAACTAGTACTGCTGTAAGAGTTATAGATTGTGCTTTAGAGGGTGGTTCTAATAGACTCAGTGATGCCAGTACTTTTGGAACTAATCAAGAAGGTGTTAGTTTTGATGATTGGACATATGATTTATATACTACAAAGAACATCGAAACGACTACTGCTATCGCAAATGGTACTTATGGACATCTTAAAGATATAAACAGTCTTACTGCATTAAATACATTGTTCAATACATATCAATCTCAGAATACTTAATGAAGGAGAATAAGAAATGGCGTTAAACTTTCCAGATAGTCCAAGTAACGGAGCTACCGCACATGGATTTACTTACAATTCTAGTAAGGGTGTTTGGGACAATCTAGATGCTACTATAAGTGATACTGCACCAAGTAGTCCGAGAAATGGGGATCTCTGGTTTGACTCAACAACAGGTAAACTATACATGCGTTATGAAGATGGTAGTTCCAATCAGTGGGTATCATTAAGTGTTGCAGGTGCGGCCGGGGCCGCTGGTGCCGATGCAACTCCAACTGTATACGCAAACACTTCTGTATTACCAACTTCTAGCAATGCCGTAGGCGATTTAGGTTTCGCAACACTTACGAAATCTCTACACGTTTGGGACGGTTCTGAATGGGATAGAATTAGTTCAGGTGGTGATGAAAATCCTAGATTGACAACAACACCAGCAAGTTCGGTAAACTTGAATAGTACTGGAACGAATACAGCAATAACAATTGCCGCCTCTGATCCAGAAGGTTTTCCAATCACATACTCACATGATACAAATCCAGCAAGTCCTAATCAGATAACTAATGTTGTTGAGAATAATGGTGTATTTACATTAGTGCCATCTACAAACTCAGCACATGCTGGTAACTTTACATTGAGACTCAAAGCAAGTGATGGTGTAAATATTACATCACATGCAATAGCTGTGTCGTTATCTTTTAATACTACATTCACATTTAATACATCTAGTTCTGTTATTAATACTAATTATACTACTGATAATAAAGTAGAAGCAACAGTATCAGCAGGTTCTATATCTGCAACATCAGAACAATCTGGTATAATTGGTAAAGGTTACTTTGAATTTAAATGTGTTAGTATTGGTGGTACTTGTATGCTTGGAGTACAAGTCGGAACAAATACAGGTGGTTATAATGCTTCAACTGGTGCATATGCTTATGCCTCTGGTGGTGGAGGATATCCAGGTGGTAGTGGTACACCAGGAAGTTTTGCTACTAATGATGTCATTATGGTTGCTTATGATACAGCCGCTGGTTCAAATGGACAAGTCTGGTTCGGTAAAAATGGAACTTGGACTACTGGCAAAGTACCAGGAACTAATGCAGGATATGATGTGGGTACTGATGCAAGTACGGCTGGATTTCGTCCTGCTGTTCATGAAGGTGCTGGTGGTGCCAGTACACATCAATTAGAAATTCAAACTCCACAGTATACATTACCGACTGGTTGGAGTAGAGCGTAATTATTAATAGGAGAATAAAAAATGGCGTTAAACTTTCCAGATAGTCCAAGTAATGGAGATACTTTTTCAGGATTTGTTTACAATTCTAGTAGAGGTGTTTGGAACTCAACAGCCGGTGAAAGTGGTGCTGTAACATCATATGCAAACTTGGCGGCATTTCCGAGTTCAGGTAATACTGTCGGTGATTATGCTTTTGCTACAAATACGAAAGCATTATATGTTTGGGACGGAGCAGAGTGGGACAGAGTAAGCACTGGTAACAATGAAACACCTAGACTTACTACAACACCAGCTAGTACGCTTGAACTAAATAGTGATGGTAGTACAAGTCAATTAGTAATGGCCGCTTCTGATCCAGAAGGTTTTCCAATTACGTATTCAAGCGACACAAATCCAGCAAGCCCTAATCAAATAACAGGACTTACAAATTCTGGTGGTACATTTACATTTACACCTTCAACAAACGAAGCACATGCTGGTAACTTTACAGCAAGGCTTAAAGCGAGTGATGGTATTTCTACCACTTCTCACGCAGTAGCTGTCTCTCTAGCATTCTCTCCTGCAAATGCTTTCAAAACCTTATATATTGCACATACATCTGGAACGGTTAGATCGGTTACTGGTGGTGCTGATGAAGCAAATGCAACAAATCTTGATACTGTAATTACGAGTACTGCTAGTGACGGCGATTTAATATTGTTAAATCCTGCATCAGGTAGTTCTATTGGACACTTCAAAACTACACACAGCGTTGGAACTGATATTTACGGAGCAAGTCCATGGGCTAATAAACAAATTGCAATAGTAGGTGCAGGTTTACAACCTAATAACATATTCTTATGGGACGATCATGATGGAACTGCCGGCAGACGAGATCACCCAATTATGATGAACTCCTATGGTGGTGATGGTACAACGGTGCCTAGTGGCGCAAGTCAGGCTTTAACTTATAGACAATTTATGTTCAATCTTACTTATCATAGACATCAAACTTCATCTACTAATAATGAAAATGCTGTTACTAGAGAAAATAAAGGTGGTGGCACAATGCTCAATTGTATCATCGATTTTAATGGTGGCGCTTTTAGTTGGAGATATGATAACAGTGCTGGCACCACTTATAGATAATCATTTAAACATTGTACATTTCTAAACTATAGTTCTGTAATGGCACCTTATTCTGGAAGTAGTACCGCTGTAAGAGTCATTGACTGTGCTTTTGAGGGTTCTTCTAGAGTTAGTAATGATGCTTCTGGTTTTGGAACTAATCAAGAGAATGTTAGTTTTGATGATTGGACATATGATTTATATACTACGAAAAATATTAATATAACTAGTGCTATCGCAAATGGTACTTATGGACATCTAAAAGATTTGAGTAGTGTCACAGGATCAAATACACTATTCAACACATATCAATCAGCGAACTAGTGATGTAGGTATTATAAATAGTGACATAATTAGCATAAGGAAGTAGTTATGTCAACCCCTAATTCAAAAGCGACACTAAAAGATTATTGTCTTAGAAGACTAGGACATCCTGTAGTTGAAATAAATGTTGATGATGATCAGGTAGATGATAGAATAGACGATGCTTTAGCATACTACAGAGATTATCATTATGATGGCACTGAAAGAGACTTTCTCAAACATCAAATAACAGCTACAGATAGAACGAATAAGTATATCACAGTTCCAGCAAATGTAAATGGTATTATTAATATTTTTCCTATAGGAACTGGACTTAACGCTAATAATTTATTTAATCTCAGATATCAGATAACACTCAATGAAGTTTTTGATTGGAGTAAATCTACGTTTGCAGGTTATGTATCAAACATGGAAAATATTGCATTGATGCAAGAGATATTTGTTGGTAAACAAGGTTTAAGATTCAGTAGACATACAGACAGATTACATATAGACATGGATTGGGACTTACGAACAACTGTTGGTGAGTATATAATAATTGAATGTTATAGAGTATTAGATCCAGATGTACACACTTCAGTGTGGGGTGATTGGTGGTTGAGACAATATACAACACAATTAATTAAACGTCAATGGGGAGAAAATCTCAAGAAGTTTGAAGGCATGCAACTACCAGGTGGTGTACAGTTCAATGGACAAACTATTTGGAGTGAGGCCGAAGAAGAAATAAAAAGACTAGAAGAAGAAATAGTATCAAAGTTTTCCATGCCCGTCATGGATATGATTGGATAATAAAATGCCAACGAATTTTTATTTTGATAATTTTGCTCACTCAGGACAGCAGAATTTAATAGAAGATTTGATTATCGAATCTATCAAGATATATGGTTACGATAATTTTTATATACCTAGAACAATCGTAAAAGAAGACGATTTGTTTGGTGAAGATATATTGTCTAAATTTGATAATGCATTACCACTAGAGATGTATATAAAGAATGTAGAAGGGTTTGATGGCGAAGGAGAGTTTTTATCAAAATTTAATTTAGAAGTTAGAGATCAAGTAACATTTTCTATAGCACAGAGAAGATGGCAAGAAGAAGTAGATGTCACTAATAGAAAAATAGATGAACAAGGCGAGAGTGTAAATAGGCCAACTGAGGGTGATTTGATTTTCTTTCCATTAACTGGACAGCTTTACGAAATAAAATATGTAGATAAACAACCTATCTTTTATCAGATGGGACAACTACAAATGTATGACTTACGCTGTGAACTATTTGAGTTCAGTCATGAAAGAATTGATACTGGTGTCAAAGCAATCGATGACTTGGCCGCTCGACACACTATCAATGTTCTTAACTTTCAAGTACTTCTTGAAGCATTTAAAGAACGTGCAACTGCTATTGCAAATATGACAAACGATAAAGTCACAAGCGTTGCTATGGTAAATCCCGGTGACTACGAAGCTAATCCAACAATTACTTTTGGAACACCACCAGCGGCTCAAGTTGCAATAGCTACAGCTATTATATCAGGAGGAGCAGTAACTGGTGCTACAGTTAATTCAAGTTTACAAGGTTCTGGATATGTATCAAACGTGCCAGTCACATTTACACCACCAAGTGATTCAAGTAAAGTTCAAGCGACAGCTTCGGCCGCCTTATCAGGTTCAGGAGTTGGTTCAGTATCAATAACTCAAGGAGGAACTTTTTATCATTCATCTCCACCAGTATCTGTTACTGCATCACCTACAGGTGATGATGCTGTATTAGAGTCAATAATATCAAATAATCAAGTTTCATCTATAGTAATTAGAAGTGCTGGTTCTGGTTATAGTTCTGCACCTACAATAACAATTGGTTCGCCAAATACTGCTTCATTTTTTGTCGCAAGTGGTACAGCAATTCCCAATATAAAAGGTAATATAGGAAGTATTACTATAACTGATAGTGGTAAATATTACACTTCTGCACCTACAGTTACAGTAGGTAATCCTCCAGATTCTGTAACTGCTCAAGGGACAGCTAATAGAAGTGGTGCTGTAATAACAGGAGTTACAATAACAAATCAAGGTAGAGGTTATGTACAACCAAATGGAACAATATTTACACCTTCTATAACATTTACTGTTGAATCATTTACTGGTGGAATAAAGTTAGAAGATGGAAGTGGATTATTACTACAAGCTACTGCAAATACAACTCATGAAAATACCACAGCAAATAATACATTTTTCGAAACTGAAAAAACTGGTTTTATTGATTTTTCAGAACGTAACCCATTTAGCGAAGGAACTGATTGGTAATGTTTGGACAATTTCACTATCATAGCGCCATACGTAAATATATTGTCATGTTTGGTAACATGTTTAACGATATAGATGTTGTAAGATTTGATAAAGCAGGCAACAGTGTTCAGCAGTTGCGTGTTCCTATTGCTTATGGGCCTAAAGAAAAGTTTCTTGTAAAACTCAGAACAGATCCAGATGGTAGAAGAGAGATAGCAATGGTTTTACCCAGACTATCGTTTGAATTAACATCTATGAATTACGCACCAGAGAGAGTATTAAATAGAACGCACAAACAACTAGGTATAGGTGGCGGTAATAACTCGCTAAGGCAAACTTTTACACCAGCACCATATGATTTAGATATGACACTATACGCAATGTTCGCAAATCAAGAAGATGCAGTACAAGTAGTAGAGCAGATATTACCATACTTTCGCCCAGAATGGACAAATAGTGTCAAGATTGTACCTGAATTAGATACGTATGTTGATATACCAACAATATATACAGGTATGACAATAGAAGATACTTATGATGGTGATTTTGATACACGTAGAGCAATAATATATACATTTACATTTAAGATAAAAGGATACTTATTCGGCCCAGTAACAAACAAGGGAATTATACGCAGAACACTTGTTAATACATTTAATCCTCAAGCAAATACAGCCACAAGTAATGTGGTTATAAGATCAAGTGATACTAAACTACAAACATTGACATTAACACCAGGTTTACTTGCAAACGGACAACCTACAGCAAATAGTACAGCAAGTGTGCCTATTTCACAAATAAGTGCAAACTCTAACTTTGGGTTTGCTTTTGATAGGGAAGATTTTTTTAACTAATGAAAAATAATGTGACAGATGGACTAAACAAAGTTTTCGAAGTGGGGACAGATTTAGTGGAAGTAGAAAAAGAAAATAAGAAAGTTGATGTGCCTGACGAAGTAGATAACGACTACAAGTATGCAAGAGAAAACTTGTATGGTGTTATCGAAAAGGGTACTGATGCTTTAGATAATTTAATTGACTTAGCGAAAGCAAGTGAACATCCTAGAGCATTCGAAGTTGTATCTCAATTAACAAAGACACTCGTAGATGCTAATAAAGATTTACTTGATATACAAAAGAAAGTAAAAGATTTAAAAAGAGAAGATAAAAAAGATAACCCTAAAAATGTTACAAACGCTTTGTTTATTGGTAGCACTGCTGAGTTGCAAAAAATGATATCTGGAAGGGATGATGATGTATGAATATGATGTAAAGATAGTAAAAGTGATCGATGGTGATACAGTAGATGTAGACATCGACTTAGGCTTTGGTGTTTGGATACACAAAGAAAGAGTACGACTACATGGTATAGATACACCAGAGTCAAGAACAAGTGATGCTACAGAAAAAGTGTTCGGATTAAAAGCTAAAGCTTTTTTAGAAAAGTGGGTAACAGCTGGTGATGTCACACTACGAACAAAGACATATGATGCAAAAGGTAAGTTTGGTAGAATACTAGGTGAATTGTGGTATGCAAGAGAACATAATATAAATCAAAAGATGATTGACGAGCATCATGCAGTAGCTTATCACGGACAATCAAAAGATGATATACAAGAGCAACACCTAAAAAATAGAGAGATCTTGTTAGAAAAAGATCCAGTAAGATAATGGTTAGTCAAACATATTTAGGTAATCCAAATCTAAAAGCAAAACAAGTTCATGTTCAGTTTACTAGAGAAGAAGTACAAGAATATGTAAAATGTTCTAAAGATCCGATTTACTTTGCTAAAAAATATATAAAAATTATCAATGTTGATAAAGGACTAGTTCCGTTCAATATGTATGATTTTCAAGAAGATATGGTTAAAGCATTTGATGATAATCGTTTTAGCATATGTAAACTACCTAGACAATCAGGTAAATCAACTACAGTTACAGCTTATATACTTTGGTTAATATTATTTAATGATAGCTTAAATATTGCTATTCTAGCAAACAAAGGCTCTCTTGCAAGAGATTTACTAGGTAAAATACAATTTGCGTATGAATATCTCCCGTCTTGGTTACAACAAGGTATAGTTACTTGGAATAAAGGTAACATAGAATTAGAAAACGATTCTAAAGTTGTAGCGGCCGCCACATCATCTTCTGCTATTCGTGGTGGTTCTTACAATCTTTTATTCTTAGATGAATTTGCTTTTGTTGCTAATAACTTAGCAGAAGAATTTTTTAATTCAGTTTATCCTACTATATCTTCAGGTGAATCAACAAAGATTATAATCGTATCTACGCCAAATGGTATGAATCATTTTTACAAAATGTGGACTGATGCTGAAGAGAAGAACAGTCAATATATGCCTATAGAAGTTCATTGGAGTCAGATTCCAGGAAGAAATACAAAATGGAAAGAAGAAACGATTGCTAATACTTCTGAAGAACAGTTTAGACAAGAATTTGAATGTGAATTTTTAGGATCTGCTGGTACACTCATACACCCTACTAAACTCAGAAATTTAGCTTTTACTAAACCATTTAAAGTGTGGCAAGATGTTGAGATATATGAAGAACCTAAAGATAATCATATATACACAATGTCTGTTGATGTGTCGAGAGGTGTTGGTTTAGATTACTCTGCTTTTGTTGTAGTTGATATAACAGAAATGCCTTATAAAATGGTAGCTAAGTACAGAAGTAAAGATATATCACCATTATTATATCCAACTATTATATACAACGTAGCAAAATATTATAATGAAGCATATGCTCTTATAGAAATAAATGATATTGGACAGCAAGTAGCTGATATATTACATCAAGATTTAGAATATGAAAATATACTGGCAACTGCCGTAAAAGGTAGAGCAGGACAACAAATTAGTGGTGGATTTTCTGGTGGATCTTCTATGGGAATCAGAACAACAAAACAAGTAAAAAGAATAGGTTGTTCTAATTTAAAAGACTTAATTGAACAAGATAAATTTATCATACAAGACTATGATACAATTGTTGAATTGTCAAGTTTTATAAGTAGAAATGGAAGTTATGAAGCTGAAGAAGGTTCTCATGATGACTTAGTTATGTGCTGTGTTTTATTCTCTTGGTTAGCAAAACAAACATATTTTAGAGATATTACGAATACTGATATAAGACAAAGAATATATGATGAAAAGCTTAGAATGTTAGATGATCAAGCACTTCCTTTTGCTATTATTGATGACGGCCGTCCAGAAGAGGGCGTTATTGAGACACAAGAAGATCTAAACGAGTATATCAATACTCGTAATAAAGAGAATTGGTTTATATACAAATAGTCTTTTTTATAAATATTGAATAATTCAATAGTTTAAATCTTGTTATTCTTAGAAGGAGATAAACAATGGCATTTCAAGTATCACCTGGAGTAAACGTAAGCGAAGTCGATCTTACTACTGTTGTGCCTGCAGTATCAACAACCACAGGAGCTATTGCTGGACATTTTCGTTGGGGTCCAAGTGACGAGAGGGTATTAGTCGATTCAGAAGATAGACTAGTCTCTAATTTTTATAAGCCTAACGCAAATACAGCAGATGACTTCTTTACTGCGGCAAACTTTTTATCATATGGTAACTCATTATTTGTAGTCAGAGTTGTTGACACCACATCTGGTGCAAGCACACAAGCTATAAATTCAGTAACTGGATCGCAAGCGGCTTACATTTCAAATGAAGATTATTATAATGAAACATATTCACACAACTCAAGTAGTGGTGACTGGGTAGCAAAATACCCTGGAATATTAGGAAACAGTTTAAAAGTATCAGTATGTCAGACTAAGGCCGCTTTCGAAAGCACAAGCACTTTACATACTGTGACATATACTATCGCTCAAAACTCAAAAACTCTTGTATTCAACCAAGACTCAATTACATTAACAACTGATTTTACAGTTGGAGATATATTGCTATTGGGTACAAATAACGAACAGAGAAAAATCACAGCAATATCTGGTAACAACATCACACTAGATAGTAATTACACAGGTGACACACTCACCAGAAGTAATAGTGCAATTACAAGAAGATGGGAATATTTCAATACTTTCAATCAAGCACCAACAACAACAGCTTATGCTAATAACGTAAACTCTACAGGAGATGCGATACATGTTGCAGTTGTTGATGAAGATGGTGAAATTACTGGCCAAAGAGATAGTGTCTTAGAAGCATATGATAATATATCAGTAGCTAGTGATGCGAAAGATGAACAAGGTGGAAATAATTTCTACAAAGATAAAATGAATCAACAATCAGCTTGGGTTTGGTGGGGCGCACATAACAGCAATCTAACAAATTCTGGTAAAAGAGCAATGGAAAGTAACGATGGTACAGCAGGTTCTGGTACACAATATTCAGGATCAGCAAAACCAGTTACTAACAGCTTTACATTAGGTAAAGATGGTAATAAACCTGGAGCTTCAGCTTACAACACTGGTATAGATAGATTTAAATCAACTGAAGATGTTGATATTTCTTTACTTTTGGGTAGTTCTGCTGATACAACTAGAGCCACTCATATTGTTAATAATATAGCAGAACATAGAAAAGACTGTGTTGTTGTAGTATCACCAGAAAGAGCAGATGTTGTAAACAATGACTCTTATGAAGGTAAACAGAGACAAGACATCATAGCATTTAGAGATGGACTACCAAGTTCTTCATATGCAGTAATGGACTCTGGTTGGAAATACATGTTTGATAAGTACAATGATATATTCAGATATGTACCTTTAAACGGAGACACTGCAGGACTTATGGTTCAATCTGACTTAACAAGAGATCCTTGGTTCTCACCCGCTGGATATAACAGAGGTAATGTTAAGAATGCTGTAAAGTTAGCTTTTAATCCTAACAAAGCAGATAGAAATGAATTGTATAAAAAAGGTATCAACCCAATAGTAACATTTCCTGGACAAGGCACTGTGCTATTCGGTGATAAAACAATGTTAGCACAGCCTAGTGCTTTTGATAGAATTAATGTACGAAGACTGTTTATCGTACTAGAAAAAGCTATCGCAACTGCGGCCAAGTTTACATTGTTTGAGTTCAATGATGCATTTACACGATCACAGTTCAAGAACTTAGTAGAACCTTTCTTACGAGATGTTCAAGGGCGTAGAGGTATTACAGATTTCGCAGTAGTATGTGATGGTACAAATAACACTGGTGAAGTAATCGATAGAAATGAATTTGTTGGCGACATCTATGTCAAACCAGCACGTTCAGTCAACTTCATTCAGCTAAATTTTGTAGCAGTACGTTCTGGTGTAGAATTTTCTGAAATAGTCGGTAAAGCAACATAAATAAAGGGACAGGAGAGAAAATATGGCTTTTAATGTAAACGAATTTTCTGGTGCCCTAAAAGGCGGTGGTGCGAGAAGTTCACTTTTTCAAGTGAATATAACTAATCCAGCTAATGGAATCGCAGACTCGATAGTTCCTTTCATGACTAAAGGCGCACAAGTGCCAGCGGCCACGTTAGGAACAATTGAAGTGCCTTATTTTGGAAGACAAGTTAAGATTGCTGGAAACAGAACTTATGCAGAGTGGAGTCCTACTATTATAAATGATGAAGATATGAGCATAAGAAATGCAATGGAACAATGGAATCATTCAATCAATAGCATTCAAGGTAACTTGAGAGCGACTGGTGGTTCTTCACCTTCATTGTATAAAGCTTCAGCACAAGTGACACAGTTTTCTAAAACAGGAGACATTCTAAGAGTGTATGATTTTGTTGGATTATATCCTTCAGAAGTTGGCACAATCGACTTAGCTTGGGACGCAGAAACAATACAAGAATATACAGTGACATTTCAATATGACTATTGGCAAATTTCGGGTGGTACTACAGGTAACGCTGGCGGAGTTTAATTGATTTCGTGAGTCATAAATAGTATAAGACACACGTAAAGGATATAATATGGCAGAAGAAAGAAAAGGTTTTCTGCGGGAAGCAGTAGAACTATTCGGATTTCGTTTAGGTAGGCCCGATAATAAAGAACCATTACAATCATTTGTACCACCTTCATTAGATGATGGCGCTGTAGCTGTTAGCGAAGGTGGTGCTTTCGGTACTACTGTTGATTTAGATAACAACATAAAAAATGAGTCTCAGTTAATTACAAAGTATAGAGAAATGGCTCTGCAACCAGAAGCAGAAAAAGCCATTGACGATGTATGTAATGAAGCTATTATTGTTGATAATAATCAGATGCCAGTCGATGTTGATTTAGATGATACAAAATTATCACCCAATATAAAAAATATAATAAGAACAGAGTTCGATTATATTCTAAGACTTCTTAAAATGAATACTAGAGGTTACGATGTATTTCGTAATTGGTATGTTGATGGTAAGATATATTATCATATAGTAATCGATTTAAAAAACGCAAGTGAAGGTATAAAAGAACTAAGATATATTGATCCTAGAAAAATTAAAAAAGTAAAAAAAGCTGTAAAAAGAAATCAAAATTCTTCTACTTTAGGCAAAGATGGACTTGAAAAGAAACATGAAGAGTTTTATCTTTATCAATCAAAAGGCTCTAACACATCATCTCAAGGAATAATGATAGCACCAGATGCTATAGCATATTGTCACAGTGGTGTTTTAGATAATAAAAACTATAACATATTAGGACATTTACATAAAGCAATCAAACCTCTCAATCAGTTGAGAATGCTAGAAGATGCAACAGTTATCTACAGACTTGCAAGGGCACCTGAAAGAAGAATATTCTACATTGATGTTGGTAACTTACCAAAGCAAAAAGCTGAACAGTATCTACGAGATATGATGGTAAAGCACAAGAATAAATTAGTATATGATGCTAACACAGGTGAAGTAAGAGATGATAGAAAATTTCTTACAATGCTTGAAGATTATTGGTTACCTAGAAGAGAAGGTGGCCGTGGGACAGAGATTACTACACTACCAGGTGGACAAAATCTAGGCGAGTTAGATGATGTCAATTACTTTAGACGTAAGTTATATGAAGCATTGAATGTACCAATTTCAAGATTAGAACAAGAAACACAGTTCAATGTTGGTAGAGCATCAGAGATAACAAGAGATGAAATTAAGTTTTCAAAGTTTATTACAAGACTAAGAGCAAAGTTCTCAGAGTTATTTCTCACAATACTTGAAAAACAAGTTGTTCTTAAAGGTGTTATGACATTGGCTGAATGGCATGAAGTAAGAGAATTTTTAAAGTTTAATTATCAAGAAGATAATCATTTCTCAGAACTCAGAGATGCAGAAATATTAAGAGAAAGAATGACACTACTACAAGAAGTTGATCAATATGTAGGTAAGTATTTTTCTGCTAATTGGATTAGAACCAATGTTCTAAAACAAACAGATGAAGAAAAAGAAATCATTAATGGTGAGATAGAAAAAGAAGAAGAAGAACCTAATGAAGAAGGTGAAGACGAATAAATTATAAATATGACAAAGGATAAAAGATGGCCGATTACACAACTAAAGATGCAGTAGCACACGCACTATCAGGTAACTCTGGAGAGTTTAAAAAAGCTGTTCATGATATACTTGCTGATAAAATAAATGATGCAGTAGAATTGAAAAAGTTTGATGTTGCTTCTACTTTTATGAATGCCAAAGTAACCGAAGTGCCAGATATTGAACCAGAGGAATCAAGCGATGAAACTACAGAAGTTTAAAGATTACATTTTAGAAGCTGATGCTAAAGATTACGTAGCTCCTAAAGATGATGATAAAGAAGCTACCGATCTAAAACCTCGTTCCAAAGGTGAAGAAGATTTTAAAAATATGCATAAAGTAACAAAGAGTGATGCAGAGCCTAAGGGACAAGAACACGTATTTAACGGCGAAAGAACAGAAGTAAAAGAAGAAGTCGAAGACGAAAAAAAAAAATTAATTGAAAGTGTATTAGATACACTGCGTAAAATAGTAAAAGAAAAGCAGGCTCAACAAGTAAAATTTAAGAATGGTAAAAAGATGCAAGTTGACATGACAACTGCAAATATGATAATACAATCAATTGAAAAAAGAATAACAAAGCCTGAATTAAAAAAGAAAGTCGAAATGATGCTGGATAAAGATCCGAATGGATTTATGAAAGTATTAGACATCATGAATAAAGGGTAAAAAGATGGGTATATCAATAAAAGGAACAGCAACAGCACTTGCTACAGGCACAACGAAGTTTAAAACTGCAACTGCTGTTTATCTTTGCGGACATACCTCTGCAACTGAAGTCACTGTAATGAATGAAGCCGATAATGCAAATGTAGGCACAATTAAGATACCAGCTAACGGAACTGTAGTAGTTAATCTAGTTATAGGACAAGGGCTCAGAGGCCCAACTACTGTTACAGGTACACACGTTGCCTCTGGGAGTAATTAAATGAAACTCATATGTGAAGTAAATGAAGAAGTAAATTACCTAGAAGAAGAGAAAGATGGCAAGAAAGGCTTGTACATTGAAGGTATCTTCATGCAAGGTGATATCAAAAATAGAAACGGAAGAGTTTACCCAAAAGACGTATTAGAAAAAGAAGTAAATAGATATAATAAAGAATACATAAATAAAAATAGAGCTTATGGAGAACTAGGACATCCACAAGGCCCAACCATCAATCTAGAAAGAGTATCACATTTGATAACACAGTTACAACCAGATGGTTCAAATTTTGTCGGAAAAGCGAAGATTATGACTGAAACTCCATATGGACAAATAGTCCATTCTTTGATAAAAGAAGGCGCACAATTAGGCGTATCAAGTCGTGGCATGGGAAGTTTAAAACAAAAGAATGGTGCTAACGAAGTACAAGGTGACTTTTACTTAGCAACCGCGGCAGATATTGTTGCAGATCCCTCTGCACCAAACGCCTTTGTAAATGGCGTCATGGAAAGTAAAGAATGGGTTTGGGATAACGGAATCATTCGTGAGTCTGATATTGCAGATATGCAGAAGAATATAAAAACTGCGTCCAAGTCTGAACTAGAAAATGTTAAATTAAAAGTTTTTGAAAATTTTCTTTCAAAATTGTAAATTTATAAATAGATTGTAATTAATAAAGATCATTAAAGGAGCAAGTACATGTCCGATCAAGTTCAAGAAAATACACAAGAGGATGAAATCCTCGAAGATGTGGTTGCTGATCAGGAAGTTGAGGTTGTTGAGTCAGACGAAGTAGATGGCGAGCAGTTAGACGAAAAGCAGGCCTCTATGGGAGATCCAAGCGAAATTCCAGAACCAACCCCTGTAAAAGCACCCGTACCAAAAACCAAAGTAGGTATGATAAAAGCTATGGTAGATTTTGCTAATGGCAAGAAAAAAGATGATGTCAAGATGATATTCAAAGCTATGATGGATCCTGACGCTGAAAAGGATGACGATGAAAAAATGGAGAGAATGAATATCAAATCTCAGAAAAAAGCCATTAAGTCAAGATACAATCCAGAAAGCTTAGATTTATCTGCTGACGTTAAAGCACTATTCGGTGATGAAGAGCTATCTGAAGAGTTTAAAGCAAAAGCGACAACTATTTTTGAAACTGCTGTATTAACACGAATAAATGAAGCTTTAGAGTCTACAGAGGTTGATGTTGTTGCTGAAGTAGAATCAGAAAAAGAATTAGTAAAAGAAGAAATGTCTGCAAAGCTAGACGATTATCTCGACTATGTTGTTAACGAGTGGGTAAAAGATAACGAATTAGCAATTGAGCAAGGCATACGTTCTGAGATTGTAGAAAACTTTATGGTAGGACTTAGAAATCTTTTCACAGAAAACTATATTGATATTCCAGAAGAGAAGGTAGATATCGTTGATGAAATGGCCTCAAAAGTAGAAGACACTGAGAACGCTGTAAATGAAGAGATTGAAAAGAATATAGCTCTACAAAAAGAACTAAATGATTTAAAATCAGACAAAGTTTTTAAAGAAGTGAGTGAAGGATTAACTGAAACTCAAAAAGAAAAATTCAAGTCTTTAGCAGAAAGCGTAGAATACAATGACGAGTATGCTGAAAAGCTTGATACTTTGAAGAATAACTACTTCCCACAAGAAGAAGTTGCTGAAAGTAATGATGTATCTGATGAAGAACCTCTAGAAAATCTAGATGAAGAAACAAAAGTGAACGGCTCTATGGCAGGATATATGTCCGCTATATCTCGTAGCATCAAAAAGTAGATTATTATAAATATTGATTAATAAAGGCTGAATTAGTTTAAAAGGAGACTAAAATGTATCAATCTGATGAACTTCAAAAGAAGTGGCAGCCAGTTCTTGAGCATCAAGATTTACCAGAAATCAAAGATGCACATAAAAGAGCCGTAACTGCAACTCTTCTTGAGAATCAAGAAAAATCTGCCAGAGAGCAACATGCTGGAACTGGTGGATATAATGCTCCTTCGCTTTTGGGCGAAGCGGCACCAACTAACGCAACTGGAGGAAGTGTCGATAACTTCGATCCAGTATTAATTTCACTAGTAAGACGTTCTATGCCAAATCTAATTGCATATGACATCTGTGGTGTGCAACCAATGAGTGGGCCAACTGGACTTATATTTGCTATGAGAAGCAGATTAAGTACACAAGGTGGTACAGAAGCTTTATTTAACGAAGCTTCAACTTCTCACTCTGCAAGTGCCGCGGCTAACACTGCATCACAAGGTACTGTAGATAACGGAAGTAATGCCGCTCAAACTGGTTCTGATCCAACTGCCGCTTCTTCAGGTGCTGGATATACAGTTGAACAAGGTATGTCTACTGCCGATGCTGAAAAATTAGGTGACGGTGCCGCAAATGCATTTCAAGAAATGGCTTTCTCAATTGAGAAAATCTCAGTGACTGCTGTTTCAAGAGCGTTGAAGGCTGAGTACACAATGGAATTAGCACAAGACTTGAAAGCAATTCATGGACTTGATGCTGAAACCGAATTGTCAAACATACTATCTGCTGAAATCTTAGCTGAAATCAACAGAGAAGTTGTGAGAACAATTAACTACACAGCGGCCGCTGGTTCACAGAATAACGTGACAACTGCTGGTACTTTTGACTTAGACACAGACTCAAACGGACGTTGGAGTGTAGAAAAGTTCAAAGGCTTAATGTTCAACATCGAAAGAGATGCTAACGACATTGCAAAAGCTACTAGACGAGGAAAAGGTAACATGATGATCTGTTCATCAGACGTTGCTTCTGCCTTACAAATGGCTGGTGTTCTCGACTATACACCTGCTCTTAACAACAATCTACAAGTAGATGACACAGGAAATACATTTGCTGGTGTTCTTAACGGAAGAGTAAAAGTATACATCGATCCATACTTTTCACCAACAAATTCAGGTGCCGCCGCTGAAAACTACTACGTACTAGGTTATAAAGGTTCAAGTGCATTTGATGCTGGACTTTTCTATTGCCCATACGTACCACTACAGATGGTAAGAGCAATCGGAGAGAATACTTTCCAACCAAAAATAGGCTTCAAAACTAGATATGGAATGGTAGCAAATCCATTCGCAACATCAAACGCAGATGGTGCAATTGCCTTCGCTAAGAAGAATATCTACTACAGAAAGACTAAAGTATTAAACTTAATGTAAGTTTTACTAAATTAAATCAAATAGGGCGCTTCGGCGCCCTTTTTTTTGTTTATATATATTATTGTTCTAGTCAGAACAATTTTTTTAATTCGCCAGAGTATCTCCTTACGATCCTGGCTTAACCCCCTCGAAAGGACAATCAATGAATCTTTTTAAGACATTGGCAATAGTCGTATTGTCAGTACTAATTACTTTTTCTGTACAAGCAGGAGACAAACTCAAAGTTGGATTTATATACGTTGGACCCGTAGGTGATCATGGTTGGACATATATGCATGATCAAGGACGGCTTCAAGTTGAAAAAGAACTTGGTGATAAAGTAGAAACTACTTATGTAGAAAATGTGCCGGAAGGTGCCGATGCTGAACGAGTTATAACTCAAATGGCTTTACAAGGAGTTGACTTAATATTCGCTACGTCTTTCGGATACATGGAGCAAATGTTAAATGTAGCTAAAAAGTTTCCAGATGTAAAGTTTGAACATGCGACTGGTTATAAAACTGCACCTAACATGTCAGTATATTCTTCAAAGTTTTATGAAGGTAGATACGTACAAGGTGTCATAGCAGGCATGATGAGTAAAAATGGTAAAGCTGGTTACATAGCTTCATTTCCTATTCCTGAAGTTATTCGTGGAATCAATTCATTTTATCTTGGTGCAACTTCAATTAATCCTGATTTTGACATTGATGTTGTATGGGTTAACACATGGTATGATCCAGCTAAAGAAGGTGATGCCGCCAAAGTGTTAATTAGTCAAGGCGCTGACATTATAACACAACACACAGACTCAACTGCACCGTTACAAATAGCAGAAAAAGAGGGTGTATTAGGATTTGGACAAGCATCTGATATGATATCGTTTGCACCTAATACTCAACTAACAGCTATCATTGATGATTGGGGCCCATATTATGTTGCTAGAGTACAAGCAGTGTTAGATGGTTCTTGGGAATCTGAAGATACATTTGGTGGTATGGATACTGGTATGGTAAAAATGGCACCTATGACTAACATGCCTCCAGCAGTATCAGTTATGGCTAATAACATAGCACAAGCTATTGAAGAGGGTGTTCTTGATCCTTTTGGTGGTAAATTCACTATAGGTGAATTATTAGGTATGAAAGATTATCTACCAGGCATAGATGCAACTAAGCCTTAAATAAAATCGCTATTGCGTAGACTTATAAATAGTGTTAAGGAGTTTACGCAATGGCACAACTACAAAGAACTATGCCTGAGAATTTGAGTTTTCTCTCACCTACAGGCTTTAAATTTTCAATACAAAAATTACCACATGTAAACTATTTTTGTACTTCAGCATCTATACCTGATATAACATTAGGGCAAGTTGATCAAGAAAATATCTTTATTAAAATACCAGTTCCAGGTGATAAACTTATATTTTCACCATTAGAACTTAGATTTTCAGTAGATGAAGATTTAAAGAATTTCAAAGAAATATATGATTGGTTAGAAGGCCTAGGATATCCTGATAATTTTCAACAAAGAGCAAATTTACAAAGTGCATTACAACAAAATAATTCTAACACTGGTACTGTTTATTCAGATGGTTCACTAATAGTAACAACTGCACAGTATCAACCAAATATTTCGATAAACTTTATAGATTTATATCCAGTAAGTTTAGGTGGTTTAGAATTTAATACACAAGGCACCGATGTCGAATATTTGCAAGGCTCCGTTTCATTCGCATATAGAAAGTATTCAATTGACATTTTGAAATAAATATGATATAATGATACTATGATTATAAGTAATGGCAAGTATATACTTGATCTTCAAGATCCTCTAGGCACTGTCTATGAGAAAGATAAACTATTGTTTAAAGGTTTTAGTGGTACTGCTATTAAAGAGTATTTGAGATATGTTCCTGAACATAAAACGAAGTTCAGAGGACAACTAGCACATAAGAGACAATTAGATTTAGCTAAAGATTTAGAACAAGCCAGACTTAAAGCAAAGGATAAAATGAAATGAATTGGTTAGTAGTTGTTATATTCTCAGGCGTTGTGGGAGGATATCAAGATTTATATATTTTACAACAGCCTTCTTTTGTTTCGAAAGAAGAATGTAGAACAGGATTAGGTTCAGAAGAACTTAAAGTAGCACTTACAAAGCAACTAACAAAAGAGTATACAGCATATAAACCTATAGAAAGAATAGTCTGTGCTACAGAAAAACAAATACAAGAAGTATTAAATGATAGCTACGGAAAAAGAGATACATGAAAATAGAAGATATTATGACAATGTGGACTAAAGATAGTTCCATTGATGAAACTGAATTGGCCACAGAGAGTTCAAATATACCAGTTCTACATAACAAGTATTTGAAAATATTTATGGCAGAACGTATAAAATTATTCTCAGCAAAATCTGAACTCAAGAAAAAACGTAGAGTTATACTAGAATACTATCTAGGAGAACTTGATCAAGAAGAATTGCAAGAACTTGGTAGAGAACAATTCTATAAAAAATTATTGAAGAATGAAGTGGATTTATATGTAGATAGTGATGATGCTCTTACAGAACATAGTTTAAGAGTGTCAGTACAAGAAGAAAAAGTTAACTACATAGAAGCTATTTTACGACAAATAAATAATAGAGGATTTCAGATAAAGAATGCAATCGACTGGAATAGATTCATTACAGGATAGAGAAGAAGTAGTATCTAGACTAAAATTGAGAATAGCGAAATTTAAAAAAGATCATGCTGAATTATGGAACAAGAAGTACGACTATCCAGAAGTGAGAGTAGTAGAAGAGACTCAATTAGAGTCAGAAAATACAACTCCGTCTATATACAAGTTGATGCTGAAAAATCAACATGCAGAGAATTAAGTGAGTACTTTACATTTGATGTTCCTGGTGCTAAATTTATGCCAGCATATCGTAATAGATACTGGGACGGTAAAATACGTCTTTTCAATGTTAATACACAGCTTATCTATGGCGGACTTATATATCACATAAAACTATTTGCAGAACAACGTGATTATGATTTGTATGCAGAAGATAATCTAGATTCAGTACATGATATATCAATTCCTCAATTAGAAACTTTCACTAAAAATTATAAAATAAAACCTTACGATTATCAGATTGGTGCTATGGCACATGCTCTGCGAACAGAGAGGGCCTTGATTTTATCACCAACTGCGAGTGGTAAATCTCTAATTATATTTATGTTGTGTGATTATCTGAAAGGTAGGAAGCTTATTATCGTACCTACTACTTCATTAGTGTTTCAGTTAGATAAAGACTTCGAATCATATTATACTAACAATATCTATTCTACACACTTAATCATGGCAGGGCAAGACAAAAATGCAGATGCAGACATTTTTATTTCAACATGGCAATCTATCTATAAACAACCAAAGAAATGGTTTGATCAGTTTGATGTTGTAATAGGTGATGAAGCACATTTATTTAAAGCTAATTCTCTTACTAAGATAATGACTAAGCTAGAAAACTGTGATTATAGATTTGGATTTACTGGTACGCTAGATGGTACTCAAACACATAGATTGGTATTAGAAGGTTTATTTGGATCTGTGATGAAAGTGATATCGACAAAAGAATTGATTGAAACTGATAGAATAGCTGATTTAAGAATAAAAGCACTAGTATTGAAGTATAGTGATGAAACAAGAAAAATAATGAAAGAAGCTAAGTACGATGAAGAAATAAAATTTTTAGCACAGTGTAGTGAAAGAAATAATTTCATAAAGAACTTAGCATTGGGTAGAACTGGTAATACTTTAGTATTATTTCAGATGGTAGAAAAACATGGTAGAATACTATATGATTTAATAAATAGTAAAGCAGGTAAAAGAAAGATATTTTTTATATATGGAGGAGTTGATGTCGAAGAAAGAGAACGTGCTAGGGAAATTACTGAAAAAGAGAATGATGCTATCATCATTGCTAGTTACGGAACTTTCTCTACTGGTATCAACATACGAAACTTACATAATATTATTTTTGCTAGTCCTAGTAAGTCCCGTATAAGAAACTTACAATCAATAGGAAGAGGATTAAGAAAAGGTGATAAAAAGAATAAAGCAACTCTTTATGATATTGCTGACGATTTATCTTATAAATCTTGGAATAACTTCACTCTTAAACATTTTGCAATAAGAGTAAAGATGTATAATGAAGAAGAATTTGATTATAAGATATATAACATAAGGTTAAAAGATGATAACTCTAATAAAACTAGTAAATTCAGAAACACTTCTAGCACGGCAAATCTACCGATCTAATGATAAAATAACTATTATAGATCCACTAAAAATGGAGTTCTATAGCGATCACGCTGGCCCAGTAATGCATTCTACATTCTGGATACCATTAACAGAAGAAGAGATAAATGTTGACATAGACATGACACATGTGATATTATCAATGAAAGCACCCAAAGATTTAGCAGAGTTTTATATTAAATCACTTGCTAAAATCAAAGAGGGTGATAGTGAAGAAGAAAAAAAAGAACTTGAACAAAGGGTTAAAGATGCTATTAAACAATTTACAAAAAAAACTTCAAACACTGCTAGTTGGACTTTACACTGATGGCTAAAAGAAAAAAACATAACTATGTAGATAATAAAAAGTTTTTAGAAGAAATGATAAATTACAGAAATTCTGTACTACAATCAAAAGATACTGAAATAGAACGTCCTAGAGTACCATTTTATATAGGTGATTGTATTATGAAAATTGCTACACATTTATCATATAAACCTAATTTTATAAACTATACATTTAGAGAAGAGATGGTTGCAGATGGTGTTGAAAACTGTTTGCAATATATTGATAATTTTAATCCCGAAAAATCTAGAAATCCATTTGCTTATTTTACACAGATTATTTACTTTGCTTTTCTTAGACGAATACAAAAAGAAAAGAAATATTTGTATACAAAATATAAAGCATCCGAAAATGTAAATTTATTTGGCCAGACAGCCGAAAAATCTGGAAACGATATACCTTTCGATAATAAAATTAAATATAATGAATGGAGTGAAGAATATATGAATGATTTTATAGAAAACTTTGAAGAGAATAAACGTAAAAAGAAAAGAAAAACTGTTGCACCTTTAGATAAATTTATAGCTGAACAATGAGAATAGCTATCATTAATGACACCCATTGGGGTGCAAGAAATGATTCTCAGCAATTCTTAGATTATTTCAAAAAGTTTGTAGATAATATATTCTTACCTTACATAGATGAAAACAAGATAGATACTGTCATACATCTTGGTGATATCGTAGATAGACGTAAGTATATAAACTATGTCACACTCAGACATCTAAAAGATAATCTTATACAACCATTGTTAGATAGAAAAATAGATTTACATGTTGTCATTGGTAATCACGATGTACCTTACAAGAATACTAATGAGATAAACTCTATGGCAGAATTGTTTGATAAGCATAGTGTAAAGTATTATTCAGAAGCAGAAGTCGTAACATTCGATGGTACTGATATATTATTTTTGCCTTGGATAAACACATCTAATTATGCAAACTCTATGGACATGATAAAGAATGCAAAAGCACAAATTTGTATGGGACATCTAGAGATAGCAGGTTGTACTCTCATGAGAGGTATCACCTCCGATCATGGTATAAGTATAGATACTTTCAAACATTTTGATACAGTATTATCTGGCCATTTTCATACAAAATCTACAAGTAATAATGTGCATTATCTTGGCACCCAATATGAACTGACATGGAGCGACTATCAAGATCCAAAAGGCTTTCATGTATTTGATACAAATACTAGAGAGATAGAGATGGTAAGAAATCCATATCGTATGTTTCATAAAGTATTTTACGATGATGTTAATAAAACTTCAGAAGAGATATTGCATAAAGATTACTCTATGTTTGGTAACACATATGTCAAAGTGATTACACAAGAGAAAGAGAACCCATATACATTTGATTTGTTTATGGATAAACTCTATCAAGAAAATCCTATCGCAGTGCAGATTGTAGATGATCACTTGAACTTACATTTAGAAGGTGATGATGATCTAGTCAATCAAACTCAAGACACTGTAACTATACTATCTAATTACATTGAGAACATGGAAACGAGTGTACCAAAGAAAAGACTCGACAATCTCATGAGAACATTGTATAATGAAGCTTTATATATGGAAGTATAATGATATATTTTGAAAATATTAGATGGAAGAACTTTCTATCAACAGGCAATCAATGGACAGATATACCCTTAGACACTCACTCAAATACAATTATAGTAGGTGAGAACGGTGCTGGTAAGTCAACGATACTTGATGCACTATGTTTTGTACTATTTAATAAACCATTTCGTAAAATTAGTAAATCACAAATGTTGAACTCAATCAATATGGGTGGACTAGAAGTCGAAGTGAAATTTAAGATAGGTAAAATGAACTATACCATACGTAGAGGTATGAAACCAAATATATTTGAGATACATCAAGATAGCACTTTACTCAATCAACCAGGTTCAGCTAGAGATTATCAGAAGCAACTAGAAGAGACTATACTAAAACTAAACTTCAAATCTTTCACACAGATAGTTGTTCTTGGTGCATCTACATTTATACCTTTCATGCAACTGTCCGTGTCGCATAGACGAGAGGTGATAGAAGATTTATTAGATATTAGTATATTCTCTAACATGGGTAAACTATTGAAAGATAGAGTTGCAGAAAATAAAGAATCTATACGTGACTCAGACTATCAGATTGATTTACTTAAAACAAAGATTGATACACAACAATCATATATTCGTAAACTCAAAGAGCAGAATGATGATACGATAGCTACATTTCAAAACTTGATAGATGGGGCCCAAGATGAAATCAATGACTTAACACAACTATCAAATGGGATTGTAGAGAAGATAGAGTTTCTATCAGAAGATGTTGCACCACTCAAAGTCAATGAAAATAAGAAAGCAAAACTTATCGACATTCACAACAGAATGCAAAGAAAGATAAAGAATGCAGAAAAGAGAATAGCTTTCTTCACTGATAATGCAGAGTGTCCTACTTGTTCTCAAGATATCAATGATGATATCCGTGACAGTAAAATATCAGAAACAAATGCTACCATAGTAGAAGTGCAAGCCGGTGAAGGTGAGTTACAGAAACAATTAGCTGAACTAGATGGTAAAATAAATGATATGTTATCAGCACAACAAGTATTAGTAGGATTACAGACAGAGATTGCTGAAAATAATTCTAGTATAAAATCTCTAAACAAATCTATACAGAAAAATCAGAAAGAAATCGAGAAGATAAAAGATACTGGTGTAGATAGTGTTGAGACATATGAAAAACTTAAACTCTACGAAGATGATAAGAGACTTAATGAACAGAGAAAAGAAGAGTTAGTCAATGATAGAGAACTATTCAGTGTAGCAGTAAACATGCTCAAAGATGATGGTATCAAAAAGAAAATCATTAAGCAATATGTACCAGTGATGAATAAGCTTATCAACAAATATTTGGCCTCTCTAGATTTCTTTGTATTGTTTGAACTAGACGAGCAGTTCAATGAAGTTATTAAGAGTAGACACCGTGACGAGTTTTCATATGCATCATTCTCAGAAGGCGAGAAAATGAGAATAGACTTAGCATTACTATTCACATGGCGTTCTATAGCAAAACTAAAAAACTCTATCAATACAAATCTACTAATACTTGATGAAGTGTTTGATGCATCACTAGATAATAATGGTTGTGATGAGTTTCTAAAGCTATTAAATCAGTTAGATAATCAGACAAACGTATTTGTGATATCTCACAAAGGTGATATACTATCAGAGAAGTTTAAGCATCAGATACGATTTGAGAAATACAAAAACTTTAGTAGAGTTGCTTAATGGGTAAGCGAAGTGATTTCGTTAGAAAGGATAGAGACTTCTATGCTACACCATATGAAGCAGTTGTACCTTTATTCGAACACTTACCTAAGAAACAATTTGGATTTGCAGAACCTTGTGCTGGTGATGGTGCTTTAGTTAAACATATAGAAGACTCATCAAATGGTTGGTGTTCTTGGGCCAGTGACTTAGAACCTCAAGTAGATATAGCAGAGAGAGGTATTATACTTACTAGAGATTATAGAGAAGTTACTATGTCCGACTTATACGAAGCAGATTACATAATTACTAATCCACCTTGGGATAGAAAAATATTACACGATATGATAGATCGTTTTACCAATTGTAGAAAGACTTGGTTATTGTTTGATGCAGACTGGATCCACACAAAACAAAGTAAACCATACCAACACTTGATTAAAAAAATAGTAAGTATAGGGCGAGTAAAGTGGATTCCAGGAACTAAGTCAGTGGGTAAAGATAATTGTTGTTGGTATTTGTTTGATAGATATTATGATGGAGTTACAAAGTTTTATGGAAAAAAATAAGAAAATATGGGATATACCTACGATACTAGGTTTCAAAAGACATGTAGTAGAAACTAATCAAAAGTCAGATGATGATGTAGATACACGAGTCAATGTACACACTCTATATAAACATAGGTGGGTTTGGTATCATATGATATTATGTATACAAATGATCTTGACAAACATACTTCTAGTTGGTATACTAGTGACATTAGCTATAAAACTGTAGAGAGGTAATATGACAGATAAAGTAAAAGAAACTACAGAGTATGAAAGTCTTCTTGGAATTCAAGAAAAACCAAATGCAGACTTAACATCTTTTATGCCAGAACTTGATGAAACTGTAGTTCAAGAACCTTGGAAAAAGCATTGGAAAGAAATGCCAGAGTACAAACAAGAAGATAAGAAAACATATAAAACTATCTATGTACATTTTAGAACTAAAGAAGATTTTGATGAATTTTGTGAAAAGTATTCACAAGTTGATCGTGAAATGAAACCCACTGATAAAACTAAATCAATGTGGTATCCAAAACTAGAGATTACTAAAAACTCTCTATTAAGATGGATTGAAGATGACAAATCCTAGACACCCAGTTTATATTATTTCTAAAACACGACATGAGTCTATGAAGACTTCACGTAGTTTAAATCGTATGAGAATACCACATTATATTGCGATAGAACCACAAGACTGGAATAACTACGAGCAAGCACTAAAAAACTTTGATTTAGATTTAGTAACACTTTTAGAACTTCCCTTTAGTAATCATGGCGATGGCCCTGGTAGAGCAAGAAACTGGTGTTGGGATCATTCGATATCTATTGGTGCAGATTATCATTGGGTATTAGATGATAATATAGATGACTTCTATAGACTACATGAAAATATACGTATACGTGTTGAGAGTGGTGTAATATTCAGAGCCGCAGAAGACTTTGTAGAAAGATATGAAAATGTACCAATCTCTGGTTTTCAATATCGTTTCTTTATAGCCGCTAATCAGAAATATCCACCATTCGTAGCAAACACAAGAATATACTCTACATTGCTTATCAGAAACGATTGTAAGCACAGGTGGCGAGGTAGATACAATGAAGACACTGATATATGTCTTAGAGTATTAAAAGATGGTGATTGTACGATTCAGTTCAATGCTTTTATGCAAGGTAAAGCCGCTACACAAACTGTTAAAGGTGGAAATACTGAAGAGTTTTATCATGCAGAACACACAGAGAATGAGCAGTTTAAAAAGACTGGTTACAATACTGATGGTACAATCAATAAATCTAAGATGCTGGCAGACTTACACCCAGATGTAGCTAAGGTAGTTTGGAAGTATGGTAGATGGCATCATTATGTTGACTATGGGCCTTTCAAGAAAAACAAACTTAGATTTAAACCTGGTGTAGAAGAAAGATTAACGAGTAAGCCAAATAATTATGGCATGAGATTAATAACAAACTTTGGTGTTGACACTACGTAGAGATTTGTGTTATTATAAATAAGATGTACCGAAATATAGTGATTCTATATTTGGGTATTTAACATTAATAAATTAAATCGTATAAGACAAATAAATCTTATAGGATAGAAAGAAGACTAAAATGAATAAACTTCATAAGTTTATGTTAAATTCTAACATAATAGAATTTACAAATGATCACCTAGACATTAACACAGATTTTTATAATATAGAAAGAAAACCTGAGTATTTCAGTTTTGATAATATGGGTTTATCTTATCAAGGAACTCATTTATTTTCTAATAAAAGAATACAAAATGCAATAATACATGATTCAAATAGTCAATTATTTCGACAAACAAGAAATTCTAAAATACCAGGAATGAAGCATGATATAAAAGAAAGAGGAATTGATATAAGAGAAAAGCCTTTACAAATTGTTTGTACTAAAGGTGAAAATATGGAAAACGTAAGAGTCGAACATCTATTTAATGGTAATTCATTTAACGAAGCATTATATGGAGCGGCCCCGAATCTAGAAAATAGAATGTGTGCGGTTTACTTTAAAAATGCAAATTTTACTTTAGCGAATTTAATTCAAGTTGGAGCTTTTCTTAATACATTAGATTATCAATCTGAACCTCTGAATGATGCATCACTTGCAGTTATCTTAAAGAGAATGATGGAAGATGAAGGTTCTGTTTATACACTAAAGCCAAATCCAACTAGTAAAGAACTTTCGAAATGGAAAAAAGAAGTTGAAAAAGCAGTAGTGTTTATGATGGGTGTAACTGAAGAACAAGTTCAGCAAAGCAAATATACAAAAATAATTGAAGATGTTTTAAATGAAAAGTCAGTATATATTCCATATATTTCAATAAGTAATGAAAAGCAAGTTGTTGAGCAATTAAGAAAGTTTGGCTATCATGATAATATAGTTAATAGTTATGATGGTGTTAAATGGGCATCTTATGGTTCAAACTGGAAGGGACTGTTAAGTTCAGATCTGAATTATTATAATGAAGATCCTACTTTTTATAAAGAGGGTGGGACACTAAAAAGAGTTATTCACTGTGGAAAACCTGACATGAAAAATCCATTATATGATTTTTGTAAAAGACTGGTTAAAGATTGGAAACAAGAATGGGATAAGTTTGAAGATTTTGTTAAGCCAAACAGATACAATATGGATGTAGAAATAGTCGGTGTATTTCAGCAACTTGATGTCTTAGAAGAAAAAACAGGTTTCAAGAAAGGCAATATTATGCCATTTTCTGCATTGAAGCATTTTTGGGAAAATAATTATGAAGCTATTCGTGATGGTGATTATTCAAAAATACCAAATCATGGCGATAAGAAAAAAGTAAAATTATCTAAATTAGAAGAAAAATTTGCGGCATAAGAAAGATTAGGGGTTGACAACTCTCTCTGGTTATGGTACATTATAAGAGTAATTAGAGAGAGTGATTCGCAAATGACAGTAAATATCCAATCCAAAGAAGTTCTTGCAAGATTGCTTGCTACCGAGAATATTAATGTCGAACATAAAAATGTCGGTACTGCAAGCTTTGATGTTAAGAATAGAAACTTAGTTCTTCCTTTGTGGGACGATATGCAGAACTTCACATACGATCATCTAGTTGGCCATGAAGTTGGCCATGCTTTATATACTGATGCTGATATGTGGGGTTCTGCAATTGATAAACACGGCAAGAACTTCAAAGGCTTTTACAATATTGTAGAAGATGCTAGAATAGAAAAGAAAATTCAAAGAGTATATCCTGGCTTAAAAAGATCTTTCATTCAATCATATAAGAAAATGTTAGCTGATGGTTTTTTTGGCAAGAGTGAAGATGAGATAAATAATTTCAAGCTAATCGACAGAATCAATGTTTACTTCAAGTGTGGTATGTCTACACCTGTTGATTTTGCTAAAGATGAAAAGAAGTGGTTAGATATCATTTCTAAAATAGAAACTCAAGAAGATGCTGAGAAAGTTGCTCTTGAGTTATTTAAGTTAGCACAAGAAGAATTAGAGCAAGAGCAACAGGCTCAAAAAGAATTAGAAGAGGAGATGGAAGATGGATCCGATGACAACGATTTTGATTATGACGATGGTGACATGGGTGATGACGATTATAGTGACACTGAAGATGGAGACGATAGTTCTGAAGAATCAGATGAAGAAGGCGAAACTGAAAGTGTTAGCCAATCAGTAAGTGAAACTGAAGATGAATCAGAAGAAACAGAGGTTACTGAAGTTCAATCTATCTCTGATGATATTACTTCTGGTTCTGGTACTTCTTTAGATCCTAATGCACCTATCGCAGTTACTGAACAAGCTTTAGAAAATAGTATTGAAAAAGAATATAGTCAAGAAACTGATAAAAATATTACCAACATGTACTTAAACTTAAATGCTAAGTACCATGAAGATATTATCTGGGACTACAAAAAAGTTTTGAGTCTTGCTAAAAGTGATACTCTTGCCGCTGGCACCAAGATGTATAAAGATTTTCAAAGAAATAATAAAAAGACAATCAATTATCTTGTTAAAGAATTTGAAATGAAGAAGAAAGCGGCCGAGTATAAAAGAGCAACAGTTTCTAAAACTGGTGTTATTGATACACTCAAAATGAACAATCACAAATTTTCTGATGATATATTCAAGAAAATGACAGTGGTACCTGATGGTAAAAATCATGGCTTAATAATGTTTATTGACTGGAGTGGTTCAATGGCTAGTCAGTTGGGTAACACTGTTGATCAGTTAATCAACTTAGTTAGCTTTTGCCGACAAGTTCAGATACCATTTCAAGTTTATGCTTTCAGTGATAATGACAAAGGTAGTGCTACGCTTAGAGAGTCTTCAGATATTAGTCAGTTTAAAACTGGTGAAACACTTCATGGTGATCACTACCACTTGCTACAGTTCTTTGATGATAAAATGTCAAGAACTGAGTTTCAAAAAATGTGTGCATTAACTCTTGCAGTTGGTAAGTACTGGGAGAATAGATATCGATTTGATCATAGATATGGTTCTTACAATGTTGATTACAAACTATGGTTGTCAGGTACACCTTTGAATGATGCAATCATTTCTGCCCACCACTTAGTGGCAAAGTTTAAGAAAGTAAAAAGACTCGATATTGTCAATACAGTTTTTCTTACTGATGGTGAGGGTTTCTATCAACACTATAAAAATGATAATGGAAATAGAAGTTACATTGGCTATGGTATCGATACTTTAATTATTCACAATCCCATCAACAAAAAGCAGTATAGAATTTCTAATGCTAGAAGAGGTGGTTATGGAGTTGATAATAGTGCAGTTACTAGAAACCTTATCAAGTCATTAAGAGAGCATACAAATAGTAATGTTATCGGGTTTCATATTTTACCTAATAGAAAGCCTAGTGCAATACAAGCTTTACCAAGATCATTAGACTATTCTCAGAAAGAGAAAGTATTTGCTGAAATGAAAGCTTACAAGTTTGCAACTATTACAACTAATGGTTACACTAAGCAATTCACAATACTTGGTAATGATTTACAAACTTCAAATGGTGCGATAGATGTTTCTGAAACTGCAACTACGGCTCAAATCAGAAACGCTTTCAAGAAAGCAAACAAGGGTAAAAAAGAAAGTAGAGTTATGCTTTCAAAATTTATTGATTTAGTAGCTTGACATTTCTGCCAGTCCTGCTATTATAATAGTGTAAGTGATTCGAATTTTTAATTGAGAGGTTATATTATGATAAATTCAAAACAACAAGCTTTTGTCGATGCCGCTATTGACAAGTTTGGTACCGATAAAATCACATCGGCCCAAATCAAAGAAGTTCAAGCTATGGGGTTTCCTAAGCCGAACTTTCTTATTTACGATAAGAACTCTGATGGTTCTTGGACTTATAGAATTGGTAGAGGTTTATACCAGCTACCAGTTTCTGAAATTAAAACTGCAACTACAGTTGCTCCTACTGAAGTTGTTGAAGATACTACGGCTCAGGCCGCTCTGATGCCTGCTCCTAAAAAATCTTTGACTATGGATCATAATGGTTTCACTGAGAATTTGATACCAGCTATCGATCCTCTTTTTGTTCCTTTTGGTAACTTCACCAAAATCAAAAAGATTGTTTCTTCTAGAATGTTTTATCCTGTTTATGTTACTGGGTTATCTGGTAATGGTAAAACATTTGGTATTGAGCAAGCTTGCGCCCAAGCCAAAAGAGAAGTTATTCGAATCAACTTCACTATCGAAACTGATGAAGATGATTTGATCGGTGGTTTTCGACTTGTCGATGGTGACACCAAGTTCTTCAAAGGCCCTATCATCAATGCGATGGAGAAAGGCGCCGTTGCTTTGCTTGATGAGTTAGACTTAGCTAACCCAGCCAAAGTAATGTGCTTACAATCAATACTTGAAGGCAAAGGTTACTTCATCAAAAAGACTGGTGAGTTTATCAAGCCCAAAGATGGTTTCACAGTAGTTGCTACTGCTAACACCAAAGGTAAAGGCTCTGACGATGGCCGATTTATCGGTACCAATGTGATGAATGAGGCTTTCTTAGAAAGATTTCCTATCACTGTCGAGCAAGAGTATCCTTCACCAGCTATTGAGAAAAATATTCTCGGTAAAGTTTTCACTGACTTGAATATTGTTGACGATGGTTTTGTTGGCAAGCTTGTAGATTGGGCTGACATTATCAGAAAAACTTTTGTTGATGGTGGTGTTGACGAGATTATCTCAACAAGAAGGCTAGTTCACATAGCAAAAGCTTTCTCAATATTCGATGACAAAATGACAGCCATCGATATGTGCATCAATCGATTTGACGAGGACACCAAGTTATCATTTAAAGACTTGTATACCAAAATTGATATAGATGTTTCTTCTGAAACTGAAATACCTAACACTGCCGTTGAGAATGAAGAAGAAATACCATTCTAATAAAACTTATATAACCTCGAAAGCCTGTCTTGACAAAGATGGGCTTTTTAGTATATAATCATAACAATATATTATGAAAAGGAATATAACTTGGAAATACAAATTGAATTAGCTGATCTACGTAAGAAAAAAATATTCGTAGCTACGCCTATGTACGGTGGACAATGTCATGGTATGTATACTAAATCGAGTTGCGACTTAGCTAAGATTGCTCAAGCATATGAGATGGACATTAAAATGTTTTATCTCTTCAATGAATCTTTAATTACCAGAGCAAGAAACTATTGTGTAGATGAATTTTTACGTAGTGATTATACTCATATGATGTTTATAGATTCGGATATAGGATTTGATCCTAACGATGTTTTATCACTAGCTATTCTAGCTGAAGAGGGTAATAGAGATATTGTTTGTGGGCCATATCCTAAAAAGACAATAGCTTGGGAAAAGATAAAGCAAGCAGTAGAGATGGGTTTTGCTAATGAGAATCCTGGCTTATTAGAAAACTATGGTGGTGATTATGTTTTTAATCCATTATCTGATGATAAAGAATTAAGATTAGATGAACCTATACCTGTTCTTGAAGGTGGAACTGGGTTTATGATGATAACAAAAAATGCTTTTAAAAAATTTGATGAAGCTTATCCAGAATTAAGATATTTTCCAGATCATGTTCGAACTGCACATTTTGATGGTAGTCGTGATATTGGTATGTACTTTCAGGCATTAATAGATCCAGAGTCAAAAAGATATCTTTCAGAAGATTATATGTTTTGTCAGTATATGAGAAAAGCTGGAATTAAAACTTATTATTGTCCATGGATGAAATTATCACATACTGGTAGTTATGTTTTTGGTGGTAGTTTACTAGACTTAGCACAACTTGGTGCCTCAGCAACTGCTGATCCAGAACAAGTAGCAAAAATGAAAAAGAAAAAGAAAGAAGGTATACAATTGAACTTAGGAGAAGTTAAGTGAGTGAAAAAGTAAACTTTAAATTTGGTGAAGATAAAATTCTTAAAGAGTTGTACGATTATGTATCTGCAACTTATAAAGGACACTATTCTACAAACCAATTTCAATCGACAGAATTTATAATCGATTGCGGACATGGCGAAGGTTTTATGCTTGGTAATATAATCAAGTATGCACAGAGATATGGTAAGAAGAATGGTAAGAATAGAGCGGACTTGCTAAAAGTGGCTCACTATGCTATAATGGCTTTACATATAGATTCAAATCAATCAGGAGAAAATGATGATGCAAATAAGTGATGATACAATTGAAGTACTAAAAAACTTTGGTACAATAAACCCCTCCCTATCTTTCAAAGCAGGAAATACTGTCCGTACAGTTTCAGAGCAGAAAAATATTCTTGCCCAGGCAGTGATTGGTGAAACTCTTCCAATGAACTTTGCAATATATGAACTAAATCAATTCTTAGGTTTAGCTAGTTTATATGAGAAGCCTGATTTTGCTTTTGGTGAAAGAGAAGTAGTACTAAGTGAAGGTAATAATAGATCAACCTATACATATACTGATCCTTCTATGGTAACTTCTGCACCAGATAAAAATCTAGAATTAGATAGTATAGATGTATCTGTAAAAGTTAGTGCTGATGATTTAAAGAAAGTTCTAATGGCCGCTAATCAACTAGGTTTACCTGAAGTTGTTGTTCGTGGTGCAGATAGTAAAATATCTTTAGTAGCAACTGATACAAAAAATCCTACTTCTAATGAACATAGTGTAATTCTTGGTGAAACAAATAATGTTTTCTCAATGGTATTTAAAACTGAGAATTTACAAAAATTAAGTGTAAGTGATTATAACATAGAGATATCAAAATCTGGTATTGCTCATTTTAAATCAACTGCAAAAAACATTCAATATTGGATAGCGACAGAAACAAACTCTACCTTTTCTTAATATTGAAATTTTATATTATGGTGAATTATGCGAGAAGACTTTTTGTGGGTAGAGAAGTATCGCCCAAAGACAATAAAAGATACTATACTAAGTCCTGAGTTAAAAACTTTATTTCAGACTTTCGTTGATAATAAAAATGTACCTAATCTTCTTCTGACTGGTTCTCAAGGCATAGGTAAGACTACTGTTGCTAAAGCTATGTTAGAAGAATTAGGTGCTGACTATATTGTTATCAATGGTTCTGATGAAGGTAGATTAATAGATACACTCAGAACTAAAATTAAAAACTTTGCATCGTCTGTATCTCTAGCAGGTGGACGTAAGTATGTAATCTTAGATGAAGCAGATTATTGTAATGCAGAAACAGTTCAACCTGCACTCAGAAACTTCATGGAAGAGTTTAGTAAGAACTGTGGTTTTATAATGACATGTAACTTTGTCAATAAGATTATACAACCACTTCATAGTCGTTGTTCAGTTATAGAGTTTAAGATAGCAAACAAAGATAAGCCCAGTATGGCTAAAGAATTGTATGCTAGAATTTTAAATATTCTCAAACAAGAAAATGTTAGCTTTGAAGAAAAAGTAATTCAACAAGTTCTCGGAAAACATTTTCCTGATAATCGTAGAATACTAAATGAGTTGCAAAGATATTCTGCAACTGGCCATATTGATAGTGGTATACTTGCTAATCTATCCGAGACAAGTATCAAAGATTTAATGCAACTATTAAAAGATAAAGAGTTCACAACAATTCGTAAATGGGTTGGTAAGAATATTGATGGTGATGTTGCACCGATGTTTCGAAAAATATATGATACAATAAATCAATATGCAAAACCAAGTAGTCTACCTCAGATTGTTGTTACGCTTGCCGACTATCAATACAAGTCTGCTTTTGTAGCTGATCAAGAAGTTAACTTTATGGCATTTCTTACAGAGTTAATGGTAGATACAGAATGGCAGTAAAGAAAACAAATCCATTTGACTATATTAGTGCTATCAATACTTCTAAGAAAAACCTCATGCGAGGTAGTAATAACGATACAATAGCAGAAAAAGAATATAGTCCATTTCTAACTAATCGTGCATTATCTTATTTCAGTGATACGATAGGTTATGCCAATGAACTTAACCTAAGACACCATGCTGACAATCTTTTACAATTTGAGTATTTACTAAATATTGTCAGGCCTAAGAAAAGATTTTCTAAGTGGGTGAAAAAAGAAAATGATAGAGACTTGTCTCTTGTGAAAGAGTATTATGGATATAGCAATGCAAAGGCAATTCAAGTTCTATCAATTCTTACACCAGATCAGATTAAATTTATCAAGGGTAAATTAGAAAAAGGTGGAGTATGATTGATTTAGATAGTTTAGTAGAAGTTACACTGAAAGAAGATGAAGACTTTCTCAAGATAAGAGAAACTCTTACACGTATAGGTGTAGCAAGTAGAAAAGATAAAACTTTATTTCAAAGTTGCCATATTCTTCACAAGCAATCTCGGTACTATATCTGCCACTTCAAGGAGCTTTTCTCTATGGATGGAAAGCCGAGTAACTTTACAGAAGATGATATGGGAAGAAGAAATACAATAGCTAATCTTTTAGCTGAGTGGGGTTTAGTAAAACTAGTTAGTGAAGATAAGTCAAAAGATCCAGTAGCACCATTATCTCAAATAAAAGTGTTACCCCATAAAGAAAAAGATGGATGGACTTTATCTGCAAAATATAACATAGGAAAGAAAAGATAATGGGAAGGCGAGGACCAATGAGATACATTACTAACTTTGATAAAGTAGTAGACTTCATGAGAGCATTTAAACAGAATGTAGCAGATAAACCTACTATGTTAGATGAAAAGACTTTACAACTTAGACTAGAACTCATAGAAGAAGAACTAAGAGAACTTTATCTTGGTGTTGAAAGAAAGAACATAATAGAAGTTGCTGATGCTCTTACTGATTTGCTCTATGTTGTTTATGGTATGGGAGCGGCTATGGGTATAGAACTAGACTATTGTTTTGCTGAAGTTCATAGTAGTAATATGTCTAAATTGGGTGAAGATGGCAAACCGATATATCGTGAAGACGGAAAAGTATTAAAAGGCCCTAACTATAAACCACCTAATCTTTATGATTGTGTACATCATGAAGAAGTATTAGAAAAGCTAAAGAAGATAGAAGCTAATTCATATAATACTGATAGAGAGCAAGTTCAACAGTTAAGTTTATTTGATGAGGACTCTGCCGTTACAGGCAAGTGACTTGACAAAAGCATAAATTTTTGTTATTATAAATACAGTTGAAGTACGCCTATTAAGGGTGCTTCTTAATTTTAATATTCTAGCTTAATAAAGGAGAATAGCAATGAATAACCTTACCACATTTGACATTAATAAATTCACGCCCTACGCCGTAGGTTTCGATAGAGTATTTGATCATCTTATGAATCATACTCATAATATGGCCACATCAACTGGATTTCCTCCATACAATATAGTCAAACATGACGAATATGAGTTCTCAATTGAGATGGCGTTAGCGGGATTCTCAAAAGAGGATATCGAAGTCGTTGTAGAAGACGGCACTATTACAGTTAAATCAGTATTCGATGATAAAGTCGAAAATGCTGAAGTACTTCATAGAGGTATCTCGCAGAAAAAATTTACACGTAAATTTACCATTGCTGACGATATCGAAGTAAAAGGCGCTGAACTCAAAAACGGATTGTTAGAAATCTCATTAGAGAGAATTGTACCAGAGCATAAAAAGCCTAAGACTATTAAAATCAAATAATACTTATTAGTCTTTTTTGCAATTATAAATAAGGGTAGAACTAAAAATTCTACCCTTATTTTTTTAGGAGATGTTAAAATGTTTGGACTATTCAAAAAGGTAGGTTTAAAAAAATCAAAGAAAGGCGAGATTATGGCTAATTCGAATTACAATGCATGTTTGGAAATAATATTACATCATGAAGGTGGTTATGTAAATCACCCAAAAGATCCTGGTGGAGAGACTAACCTCGGTGTTACTAAAAGAGTATATGAAGAGTGGGGTGGTAAGAAATCTATGAAAAATCTTACAGTTGATGATGTTGCGCCAATATACGAAAAAAACTATTGGGGCCGTTGTAAATGTGATGATATACCAAATGGTTTGGACTTATGTGTTTTTGATTTTGGAGTAAATGCTGGTACAGGAAGATCTGCAAAGTATTTACAAAATGTCGTTGGAGCTACTGCTGACGGAGCAATAGGTAAAAATACAATCAAAAAAGTTAATGAATATGTTGAAGAACATGGTATAGAATATGCGATTAAAAAGTTTCAAGCGAAGAGACAAGGTTATTATGAAAGACTAAAAACATTTGAGACATTCGGTAGGGGTTGGACTAGAAGAGTTACCGAAACAACGGAATCAGCTTTAAAGATGATCTAAAATGGTTTACAGAAACAAAACATTTGCAAATAGTGTAGTTGTTGGTTTAAGTTCTGGAAAAGTTGAGTTAGCCGCTGATAGTGGAGATTTACTAATTAAATCTGGTGGCTCAACAGCAACAGTTCGTCCAGGACTAGGCATAGTAGAACAACAACCAGTTGTAATTATAGCTAACAAGGCGGCGTTGCCTTTGCCTCCTACAGGCATCACTAACGGAGCTTTATATTATACTACAGCATCCAGTGAACTGTTTATGAAATCAGGAGGTGGTTGGTACAGAGTATCTATGGTAAATACAAGTCCATCAATAACTCTGAACAAAACTACGGCATCTATCACTACATCTACTTTAACTTTAGATGTAAACTATACAACAGTAGAACCAGAAGGTACACCAGTCACTATTGCTTTAGCTAATTCAGGTATTGCTGATACAAATGTAGCTACAATTACTCATACAACTGCAAACAATAATATACGAGTAGTGTTTGATGGTTCTACAGATTTATCAGATGCAACAATCACTGCAACTGTTACAGATGGTGTAAATACGGGTGTAGGAACAATTACATTTAGTACTGCATATGCAGTGAAAGATTCAAGAAATACTCTTGTATTATTAAAAGCTAATTCAGAGGGTGGAGATAATTATACGTTCAGTGATCAATCTGATAGTAATCATACTATTACACCTACAGGATATGCCAGAACATCATCATTTAGTCCTTATCGTCCCAACGGATATGCACAACACATAAACGGAGGTAGATATATTGATATAGCCGCCTCTTCTGATTTTTCTTTCTCAGGACAGTGGAGTGTAGAGTTTTGGTTCTGGGGAGATGAACAGCAATCTAGTTCAGGAACATCAGGTTGGCATGATGTGTTTCAAATTGGTAGTTCATACATGGAAATAAACAACGATGGGTATTGTGCAACTGGCTCTAATATGTTTGGTTCTGTAGGTAGTAGTGTGAGTGGAGAAACACACCCAATACTCTGGAATCGTTGGAATCATATAGCATATACTAGAGATGGTAGTAATGTTGTACGTCACTATGTAAACGGAAGATACACAAACAAAGCTACAGTAACAGGAAGTGCTGGCTCATCTTCTAATGCACCTCGACTAGGTTTGTATACTAGTGAGGCGGCAGAGTGTTTCTTATATGATGTTAGAATATCAAATACAGCAAGATACACTAGTGAGTATGGTTTTGATTTACCCACTGCACCTTTTGAGAGTGACTCAAATACTATGGCTTTAGTTTGTACAGGTAGTATGCTAAAAGATTATGGGCCTAATAGTCATGCTGTTACTACGAATACTAGTGGTACTGGTAAACAAATAGGACACACACCTTTTGATAGGGGTGCATATGATGTAAGCAAACATGGTAACTCAGCAATCATTACAAATGCACGTTCATCATCTTACGTAAAGCTACCTCGCTCTGCTGATTTGTATGACTGGAATCCTTCAAGTAATCATTTTACATTAGAGTTTTGGTTATATAGTAGAGCATTTAGAGTAGGCTCGCCTAATAATTCACCTTGTGTATTTTCTCATGCAACCGGTTCAGATAATACTTTCTATTGGGGTTTTGGTACAAACACAAGTGGTAATCTATATTTTTATTACTATAATGGTTCTGCTCAAACTATTACCGCCTCGACAACTATGTATACAAATCAGTGGTATCATTGTGCTTTTTATAAAGACAACTCTGGAAATATAAAGATTTATTTGAATGGTGTTCAAGATGCAAGCACAACTGTTTCTGGAACACCTCAGACTAGTTCTAGCACTGACGTATGGATAGGAAGAGCCCAAAATAATACAGTTGGTAATTTTAACATAGCTGATGTTAGAATTGTAAAAGGTGAAGCAGTTTATACTGGAGCATTCACACCACCAACTGGCCCACTCACAAAGACTGGTGGCACGTATTCATCAACAACAAATGTCAACACAGGTATCACTGCATCAAATACTAAACTACTTCTAAACTTTCCTGCTGGTATAGAAGATTTAGGGCAATGTTCTGAACAGGTAGAATTTTATCAGTCAGATAGTACAGATGTAGAAGGTGATACAGGTGTAGTAAAATATGGTGGAAAGCCCACAATAAAAACTGATTTTAGTGCTGGTTTTACTTCTATACATACACCTCTTTTTGAATTGTATAACTCACCATGGACAATTGAGATGTGGGTACGTCTGACTCAAAGTGGACAAGCAAGTATATTTTTTGATTCTGATGCAGGTACTTATGGTGGTAATCTTTCTGCAAGAATAGATTATGCAGATAGTAGTAGGATATTTTATACAGATTTAGGACTTTCAGCCAGTTACGCCTATACGAATAGTGAGATTGTATTTTTAAATACTTGGAATCATTTAGTCTTTCAGCAAAATCCTAGAAATATGAAAGACAGTGAAAATGGCATATTAACAATATGGGCAAATGGTACAGTATTAGGTAGTATGAATGCACTTGACAAATATGCAAGTGCAACTGCTGATACTGCCACATGGAATGCTTTAAGACTTCTAGGCGCACAAGGGCCAGGAGGAGGATATTCTGCATTTACAGGTAACTCACAAGATATTCGAGTTTCGTCTGGAGCAAGATATCCATTTATGCCTGTAAATCAAACTCTCACAACAACTAACTCAGCAAGAACAGGTGTTACAGCAACTGGATCTAATACAAAACTTCTTGCATTCACTACAACCACAACCACAACAGATGTAACAACTAATCATACAATAACATCTCAAGGTGATCCTACTGGTGTCAGTTGGGGTCCTGTAGCTGGTATGAAATCTGTTTACTTAGATGGTACTGGAGATTATTTTACAATTCCTAATCATGCAGATTTTAATTTCGGTACAGGTGCCTATACAATAGAGTTTTGGATTAATACAAGACAAACTTACGCTTGGATTTTCTACAACGCTAACAGTAACACAGGTGTTAGAATATCTATAGGTAATGAAGCCTCCTCTAGTCCTGGACAAATATTCTTAAATGAACAAGTAAGTAATAATAGTAGTAATTATTATTCTCATTGTAGAATAGATGATGGTTCTTGGCATCATGTAGCATTTTGTAGAGATGGTGTATCAAGAAGAGTATTTGTAGATGGTAAATTAGAACATAAAAACGCACTTACAAATAGAGATTTAGCATCTGGTACTGTAGGACACATAGGAAGAAAACAAGGCCTTGCTGATGCTACTCAGTTTAAAGGATACATTTCTAATTTTAGATGGATTAAAGGACAAGCCTTGTATGCAGAAACATTTACCCCTCCTTCTGCATTACTTACAGGTTAACTAAATAGATATAAAAGAGAGTAATTATGGTACAAAAATTATCTTACACAGCGAATAGTATTACACTAGGAACAGGCACAAGTAAAGTTGTTTTAGGTGCAGATAGTGGTAATCTAATTGTAAAAGATTCACAAGCAAATACATCTATAATAGAACCAGGACTTGGCATACAAGGTGCAGGTGCTGTTACAACTTATGCAAACTCTTCAGTGTTACCATTTTCGCCTATATCTCCAGCAGGCAGTTTAGCATATGCAACAGCAACTGGTACATTGTATATGTCTAATGGTTCTGGTTGGTATAAAATATCATTGATTAATACTGCGCCGTCAATTACTTTATCATCAACAGCGGCTAATCCAACTCTTGATGGTTTGACTTTAGATTTTACATATACAGTAAATGAACCTGAAGGTACACCAGTAACTATTACTCTAGCTAACTCAGGTATTGCTACTACAGGTAATGTTGCGGTAACACATACAACAAGTAATAATCATCTTCGTTTAGTATTTGATGGTACTACAGAGTATTCAGGAGATGCTACAGTAACATTAACTGTAACTGATGGTGTTAATACTGGAACAGGAACTATAACAATTGACACTAACTACATATCAACAGTTAACAATTCAGCCAGAGCAGGTACTCTTTTAGTTGGTAATTATGTTGCTAACCAAGTTACAAATTGGGATAGAGATGTTAAAGACGATGGCTCATCACCTTGGACGGCATCTCAAACAAAATTTGGTAAATACACATATACGGCAACACAAAATAATACTATTGACAAAAACCGTCCTAGAGAAGGTATTATGAGACTTGCTACTTCTCCTTATCAACCAAAAGGAACTTCTTACAGTTTTAGTACTTACTATAAGGGAAGAATAATGGTAAGGAATAAAGATACCACTTCCTTAGTTATGCCACAGTCAGGTAGTTGGACATTAGAAGGTTGGGCTGAACAAATGCAGTTTGGACAAGCTGGTAGTAATTATAGTTCTGCTTCTGTGGCTTGGAATGCGATTATTGCCACAGAAAATTACGATGTTACTGGTGGTGGTATGGCTCTAGTTTTCAATGCTACGAGTAAAAAAATAGATCTTAGAGTTTCATCAGGTACATCAGATTCAGTTTTGATAGCTGGAAGTAATAAAATTACAAGAACAAATGTAACTAATAATTATAGTGGATATGCATTTGGAGCAACAACCACTGGTTGGGTTCATTGGGCTATTGTTAACAATAGTGGTACAATAACTTTGTATACGAACGGAAGATCAGAAGGTAGTGCTTCACAACCTTATGATTTCAATACTACTACTGGAGATTTAATGATTGGTTGTTCTAAGTATTATGCTGTAGGTAGTGGTAATGATGACATGTGTATCTTACCTGGATATATAGCTGATGTTAGACTTGATAAAAGTGCTGTCTACACTTCTGAATTTGCTCCACCTAAAACTCATTTAGAACCTCTTTCAAATACTAAATTTCATTTGCCATCTGCCCACAATAGAATAGCTGACAGAAGTACTATAGGACATCGTGTCGAAGGTTGGAGTACACAAAGTTGGGCAAATCATTTGTATGGAGCGACCCCAGTTGACGGATCACCTTATGATCATATAGCTTATGATCCAGCAGTACATGGTGGTAGCTACATGATAAACGGAAACAATGACGAAGCTATTATACAATTTAATTCAACAGAAAGTTTTGCTGGAGATTTTTCAGTATCTTTTTGGTATATGCCAATAAACTTAAATGGTTTAGGAGAGTATGGCTATTTTATTGGAATGGGATCAAATGGAAATGTAATTGGACTTGGAACTTATAAATCGAGTAGTACTTATTATTACAAAACAGCGTTAGCTGGTTCTACCATAAATCATTCCAGTGGTTTTAATAATGGTTCTACAGAATCTGGCGGAAAACAGAATATGAAAGGTTGGCAATATGTTTGTATACAAAGAAGTAGTGGTTCAGTAACATTTCATATTAATGGTGATCTACTAAGAACATCATCAAATAGTGATACTTTAAATGTTTCAAATTTGAGATGGGGAGGTAATGCTCAATCTACACAGTATAATTATCTAAACGACATGTTAATTCTTTCAGATTTACATATTTTAAATGGATCAACTTTATCATCTACAGCACCGCCCACAGAACTAAGAGCAACTGGAAGTGCTATTCATCATTTAAAATGTAATGATATGGCATATTACAATACAGGAACAGGAGATATAAGCTTCTACTATAATCCTGATTATGCTATGAGATATAGTGGCACTGGAGCTGGACTAATTCAAACAGTTAATGATAGTCCTCCTGGATATAGTTTACATTCCATTGACTTTCCTGGAAGTGGTAATGGTGGGCAAGAGAATTATGCCGGCGGACTTAGACTTAAAGGTCCTCAAAATCATAGATTTATGACAGATGCTTGGGGTGGAGAATCAGAGAAAAAAGGTGCTTTTACTGTTGCTTTTTGGTTTAAAGCTGGTGATGTTTCTGGAACACAAAGTTTGTACTACAACGGAACTACTGGAACTGATTCTCAAGATTGTGCCCTTCAAGTATATTTAAGTGGTAGTACATTAACTACTAAAGTTTGGAAAGAAGATAATTCCCTAGAGGGTACTATAACAAAATCTAGCATATCAGCAGATACTTGGTATTATGTCTCAGTTACTTTTAGTAATTTAGGTGCTGTTACTATGCATGTTGATGGAGTTCTACAAGGACGATTTAATCAGACAAGAGCTTTAAATAGTAATAGAAATTTTCCACTTCGTAACAATTATGTTTTTCTAGGAAGTAGAGCTAACAATAGTACTTCTAGTATGACTGAGGAATATAATGGACAGCTTACAGATGTCTTTCAAATATGTCAGGCATATTATCCACAAAATATAGTTCCAACTGTTAGTTCTAAATCAAACTCTCAGTCACATGAAACTACTACAGCTTCAAATACTAAGTTGATAGCCGCCAGTGGAAGTACTGTAACTACAGAAGGAACAGGAGATGGCACTCATACTATTTCTGCAATAGGTAGTCCAACAGTATCTAATTTTGCACCTCAAAGAGCGCCTGCTGGTTGGAAGTCAATATACTTTGATGGTACTAACGATGGACTTAGCGTGTCTGCACATGCTGACTGGCAAATGGGTTCGAGTGATGATTTTTGTATTGAGTTTTGGTATTGGGCTGAAGACTGGCAGGGTTCAGGACACACTACTTTCTTTAACGTAGGAAATGGTTTTGGTTCTGCCGATTTCAAAATATATAGAAACAGTGATCAAACGATTAAATTATGGAATGGTACTGCTAATGTGTTACAAACAAATACAGGAACTGTGGATCAAATAGATTCAGATTGGCCCTCCGTATATGCTTGGAATCATATCGCTCTTACTAGAAAAAGTGGAAAAGTTCTTCTATGGTATAATGGTTCGCCTTCACAAGTAGGAGACATAACAGGTAATACTGACGTTCTTAATGGTGGAACAGGAAACGTATTATACATCGGACAAGCTATCAATGGTACTCAGAGATTTAAAGGATATCTATCACAGTTTAGATGGGTTAAAGGTGATTGTGTGTATGAAGAAAATTATACAAAACCAAGTAAGTCTCTTTTCTCATAGGAGTTAACATGCAAATAGGTAACGTAACTAATCAATATATTAATACTTATGTTAATGATGGTACACAAGTTGCTAATCAAGAGTATGTTAGAAAACAAGAAAGAGTACAAGAGTATAATCAAGCACAGTGGCAAAGAGAACAGCAAAAGAGAATGTATCAGTGGATGGCATACATAATGATGATGCAGTTTTTCGCAAAGAATAACATGTGGAATCTATTAAACGATATGAGAATACAAAGAACATTGGATATAATGGCATGAACAAAGAAGCATTTCTCACACATTTCGCTATGCTAGTTATAGGTATAGTTACTGGTTACGCAATATATAATTATCTGTAAGCTTGACATATAGCATACAATCTGTTATTATGATCTTATGAGATTCTATACAAACGCTTTTGTTCGTGGCAGTTACGTGTATGTTCGTGGCCACGACTTCGGTAAAAGATTTTATGATAAGATTTTTTACAAACCAACTCTCTACGAACCAAGTAGAGAAAAAACAAAATTCACAACAATAGATGGCCATTCAGTCAAACCCAAAAAGTTTGATAGTATAAGTCAGTGTAAAGATTATATCAAAAAATACGAAGATGTAACTGGCTTTACATTTTATGGTTCTACACTTCATGCATACACATATCTAAATGAAAGATATGGTAATGACTATGATATGGAAAAGATACGTATCGCTAATATAGATATCGAAGTTGGTTCTGAAGATGGCTTTCCAGAACCAGAACAAGCTAATCAGCCTATCACTGCTATCACTATCAAGATGAAAAATAAATTGTATGTCATGGGTATAAACAATTACCAAAATGATAGAGATGATGTGTATTATATAAATTGTAAATCTGAACATAATCTAGTCGATGTATTTCTCAAGACATGGAAGAAACTTGATCCAGATATTGTTACTGGTTGGAATATTCGTTTCTTTGATATACCTTATCTTGTAAATAGAATTACGAAAATATTTGGTGAATATAAAGCAGAGCAACTATCACCTTGGGGTTTCATACGAGAAAGAAAAATTCAACAGTTGCAGAGAACTTTACAATCTTATGAATTATATGGTGTAGCACAGTTAGATTACATTGAACTCTATAAGAAGTTTACATACTCAGCACAAGAAAGTTATAGACTAGATCATATTGCAAATGTAGAAGTTGGTGAAAAGAAATTAGATTATTCTGAGTTTGCTAATCTACACCAATTGTATAAATTAGATTATCAAAAGTTTATTGACTATAACATACGAGATGTTGAACTAGTCGAAAGAATAGAAGATAAGATGAAACTTATCGAAATGGCCATGGCACTTGCTTATGATGCGAAAGTCAATTATGAAGATGTGTACACTCAAGTTCGCATGTGGGATGTATTAATACATAACTACCTTCTTGATAAAAGAATGGTTATACCTCAGAAAAAAGTCAAGAGAAAAAACGAAGCATATGAGGGTGCTTATGTAAAAGATCCACAAGTTGGTTTACATAAGTGGGTTATGTCTTTTGATTTGAACTCATTGTATCCACATTTAATCATGCAATATAATATATCACCAGACACTTTGATTAATGGTTCTATCAGAGATATATCTATTGAAGATGTTGTCAATAAAAATGTAACTACACCAAAAGATAAAGTTCTTGCCGCAAATGGCCAATATTTCAGAAAAGATAAGAAAGGCTTTCTTACTGAAATGATGCAATCGATGTATGAAGATAGAGTTATCTACAAAAAGAAAATGATACAGGCTCAGAAAGATTTACAAAAGACAAAATCAAAAGAGTTGGAAAAAGATATATCAAAGTATTCTAATATGCAATTGGCAAAGAAAGTCCAGTTGAACTCTGCTTATGGTGCATTGGGTAATCAATACTTTAGATTTTATGACATAAGACAAGCGTTAGCTATAACTAAGTCTGGCCAACTCTCTATCAAGTGGATAGAAGCACGTATCAACGAATATTTGAACAAATTACTAAGTACAGATAATCAAGATTATGTGATTGCATCTGACACAGATTCGCTATACATTACATTTGAGAAAATGATAGATAAATTTAAACCTAATAATCCAATAGAGTTTTTAGACAAAGTTGCTCAAACTAAGATAGAACCATTCATAGATAAAAGTTATCAAGAACTTGCAGATATAATGAATGCATATGATCAAAAGATGTTTATGAAAAGAGAAGCTATCGCTGACAAAGCTATATGGACAGCCAAGAAAAGATATATGCTTAATGTATATGATAATGAAGGTGTAAGATATACAGAACCTAAACTAAAGATGATGGGTATAGAAGCTATCAAATCTAGTACCCCACAAGCTTGTAGAAATAGTATTAAGAAAGCTATCAATCTAATTATGTCAGAAGAAGAGAAAACAGTTCAAGACTATATTGCAAGTTTTAAGAAAGAGTTTTTCAATTTACCTTTCGAAGAAGTAGCTTTTCCTAGAGGTGTTTCTGAGTTAAATAAATACGACAGTGGTGAAAGAGATAAACTTCAACTTGTAAAGTCTACTCCTATACATGTTAGAGGTGCATTGGTATTCAACCACTTAGTAAGACAAAACAAATTAGAAAAGAAATATCAAACAATCAAAGATGGCGAAAAGATAAAGTTTTGTTACATGAAAGAACCTAATGTTATGAAACAAAATGTATTATCTATTATCAATGTATTACCTAAAGAATTTGATATTGATACTTTTATAGATTATGAAATGCAATTTAACAAATCGTTCCTTGAACCCTTAGAATTAATTTTAGAAAAAATTGGTTGGGCATCAGAGAAACGTGCAACACTGGAGGACTTTTTTTCATGAGTGATTTAGATTTTGATTTTGGCTTTACAGCCGTTACAGAACAAGAATTAGAAGTAGTACAACTAGCCCAAGATGAAGCAGTGCTTAATAAATCTGGACTTGACAAAACACAAGAAAAATGCGATACTCTATATAACATGATTAAACCTTTGTTAAATAATCTTGCGAAGAATCCAGAGAAAGATTATATTCATTGGCCAGGTAAACTAAGAAGTAAAAAGATAGAAGAATTTTCTGATAAACTAGATGAGGTATATAATAAATGAATAGTTTTTTAAGTAATGTAATAAAGGGTATCGACAACACTAATATATTAGCTGATGGTGGTAACTCTTCTGAATTTACTGGTACAATAGATACTGGTTCTTATATTATGAATGCAGTACTTAGTGGTAGTTTGTATGGTGGTGTTCCTAATAATAAAATAACCGCATTTGCCGGTGAGTCAGCAACTGGGAAAACCTTTTTCGTTCTAGGCGTTATCAAACAATTTTTAGAAGATAATGAAACTGGTGGTGTTATCTATTTTGATACAGAGGCCGCAGTAACAAAAGATATGATGTCTTCTAGAGGCATCGATGTATCAAGAGTATCTATTGCAGAACCAGAGTCTATCGAAGACTTTCGTACAAGTGCAGTAAAGATGCTAACAAACTATATGGAACATAAAGATGCTCCACCAATGATGATGGTACTTGACTCATTAGGACAACTATCGTCAGCAAAAGAATTAGAAGATGTCGAGTCTGGTAAACCAGCAAGAGACATGACAAAAGCACAATTGCTACGTGGTACCTTTAGAGTGTTATCTCTGAAACTTGCAAAAGCAAAAGTACCTCTTCTTGTTACTAATCATGTGTACGATGTGGTTGGTGCATACATACCTATGAAAGAAATGTCTGGTGGTGCTGGACTAAAGTATGCATCATCATCTATCGCAATGCTATCTAAGAAAAAAGATAAAGATGGCACTGATGTAATTGGTAACATAGTAAAAGTACAAATGGCTAAATCTAGATTTACTCAAGAGAATAAAAGAGTAGAAGTAAAACTATCTTACTCAACTGGACTAGATAGATATTATGGACTATTAGATTTAGCAGAGAAGTATGAAATCATCAAGAAAGTTTCAACGAGATATGAAATGCCTGATGGTACAAAAGTTTTTGGTAAAACTATCAATCAAGATCCTGAGAAGTATTTTACTGAAGACATAATGACAAAACTAGAAGAAGTAGCAAAGAAGGAGTTTCTCTATGGCGAACCTACCAATGAACTTTCAGTTGACGAGGGGACAGAAGACAGCCTACATTGAGGGTGATAAAGTATATTGGCAACACTGGTGTATGTGGGAAGATGATGTTGTTAATTTAGAATATCCTACTCGTTGTGGTTGTGGTGATTTAATTGATGAAGAAGATGTTGATATAATAAGAAAGATGCATAATGGCTAAAGATACTGATAGATTGATTTTTTTAATGGAAGAAATAAGTATATTAGAAAAGAAACTTCAACCTCATGATACTGGACATATACACACTGCGATAAGTGTATTGAAAGATAGAGTTCAAGAAGTCAAAGAACAAATTGATGGGAGTAAATAATGGCACGTAAAGCAAGAGGATTTAGTATAGCAGTTCACGAACCAACAAAAGTGAAAACTTCTATCGGTAATGGTATGTTATCTCTAACCAAAATGAACAAACATAAAAGAAGAGGGTTCAAAAAGTATAGAGGCCAAGGTAAAAAAAGATGAGAAATATTGGCGATGATATAATTATACCTAATTATCATACTATAGAAAAACATGATAAAATGTTTCACAGTGATCAAGATTGTGTGGTTTTAGATGATGAGCCTTACGAAGGTGTGATTATACAATATGATGTTGTTCAAGCTTATGAAGAAAAAGATGAGAATGGTGACAATATAGGTAAGTTTAGTTTTAATTTTATTATATGTGAAAATCCTAATAAATTGGATTTAGCAACTGTAGAATTTAAAACTATTCTAGGAGATATATTACAAAAACTTTTAAAGGAACATTTAGAACGTGCAGAACAGGATTGAACTAGTAGTACTTAAACATCTTCTTAATGAAGAAGATTATGCAAGAAGAACTCTGCCTTATCTCAAGGCAGAATATTTTTCAGAAACAAATGAGAAATCAATTTATCAAGAGATAGATAAATATTTGTCACAATACAATGCATTGCCAACAAAAGAAGCATTGTTAATTGAACTTGATAATAATTCATCTATAACAGATGAAAGCTTCAGTAAATGTTCTAGTATAGTATCTGAACTCAACTCAGATCCAGATACAGACAAAGAATGGTTAATAGAAAAAACTGAAAAGTTTTGCCAAGAAAAGGCTATTTACAATGCAATTATGGAATCAATATCTATTATCGATGGTAAAGATAAACAAGACAAAGGAAGTATACCAGAACTTCTCTCTGATGCTCTGTCTATTTCCTTTGATCCTTCTATTGGGCACGACTTTATTGATGATAGTGATAGTCGTTGGGATTTTTATCACCGTGTTGAAGAACGTATTCCTTTCGATTTGGATTACCTTAATAAAATTACCAAAGGTGGTTTACCTAAAAAGTCGCTCAATATTATACTCGCTGGTACGGGCGTTGGTAAATCGTTAGCAATGTGCCATATGGCTTCAGCTAATTTGCTTGAAGGTAAAAATGTTCTGTATATTACTATGGAAATGGCAGAAGAAAAAATCGCAGAGAGAATAGATGCTAACTTACTTAATGTTTCTCTAGAAGAATTAATAGATTTACCAAAACAGATGTATGATAAAAAGATTGATAGGGTAAAAGGTAAAACTAGTGGTAAATTAATTGTAAAAGAATATCCTACTGCCTCTGCTCATGTAGGGCATTTTAGACATCTTCTAAATGAACTTAGATTAAAGAGGCAGTTTATGCCAGATATCATCTATATTGACTATTTAAATATTTGTATGTCTCATAGAATAAAGACTGGTTCAAATGTAAACTCATATACTTTGATAAAATCTATAGCAGAAGAACTTAGAGGCCTTGCAGTAGAAAAAAATCTTCCTATATTATCTGCAACACAAACTACAAGAAGTGGTTTTACCAATTCAGATTTAGGCTTAGAAGATACTTCTGAATCTTTTGGTTTACCTGCAACTGCTGATTTTATGTTTGCTCTTATATCTACTGAAGAACTTGAAGATTTAAATCAGATAATGGTGAAACAACTCAAGAACAGATATAATGATCCTACCCTATATAAAAGATTTGTTCTTGGTGTTGATAGGGCTAAGATGCGACTCTACGATGTAGAGCAATCTGCACAAGGTGATGTCCTTGATGGGCCAGTATTTGATAATACTCAATTCGGTGAAAGAGTAGAAGAAGAAGTTAAAATTAAAAAAGGTAAAAAAGACTTTACGGGATTAAAAGTATGAGATGGTTTAGAAAAAAGAATAAACAGTATATTAGTAAAAGACATAAAGGCATATACTATGTCTATGATACTAAGACAAATCAGAAAGTCTGGAAATCTGAAAGTAAAGAACAAAACGAATCACTTATTGATAGACTCAATTGTGGTTATGGATTCAATGGGAAAATACCTAGCTTTTTCAATAACTTACAAGAGGGTTGACTTTTTATTCTAACCTGCTATTATAATAGTATGTTAGTTACTTATTTCAATTCAAATAAAGCAGAAAGAGCCTTGATTGACAAAGCCCTTATCTTTGCTAAAGAGCAACTTCTACCTAAAGTTAGAAAACTTGAGATAGATGTTATAATGAAAAACAACATGCAATCAGATGGTTTCGTTGATGTTGATATAGATGACAATAGATATTTTACACTACGTATCAAAAAGAGTCAAGACATAGATGATCTGATCACTACTATTTTTCATGAGTTTACCCACATAATGCAATCAGTTAAAGGACAAGATATCTTTGCTCCTACTGATGTTGACTATCTTGAAAGAGATTATGAAATTGAAGCTTTCGATATGCAAGAAAAATTATTGCTTGACTTTAAGGCTCAATCTGATATTATAATAGTGTAAGTGATTCGAAAGAGAGAGAAAATATGAATTTAGAAAAAACAATTATTGCTAAAGATTTAATTGATAGACTTCTTAAAATACACAATAGAAATCCTTATATGTATAGAAGTGATCCTTATCGTGACTTTTTAATTTGGGGTGAAAAAACTTATGATACTAAAAAAACATTTGATAGTATTGGTAAAGATTATGGTTTATGTCGTGAGAGTGCAAGACGAATTGTTAAAAAAGTTAATAGATTTCTTAAAAAAGCATTAAAAGAAATCGCTTGACTTTAATTCTAGATATGCTATTATAATAGTGTAAGTGATTCGAAATAAAACAGAGAGGTTAATATGGCTTATATTTCACAAGAAGACAAAAAAGAACTCGCACCTGCTATCAAAAAGGTGCTTAAAGATTTCGGTATGAAAGGCTCTATTTCTATCCGTCATCATATGTCACTTGTTGTGACAGTAACTGAAGGTATTCTAGATTTTACAGAATATTTTCGAAAGGGCGATGACGGCCACATTCAAGTCAATACTTATCATCTTGACAACTTCTATACAGGAACTGTCAAGAAGTTTCTTAAAGAGTTGCACAAAGCAATGAAAGGAACTAAATGGTTCGATAAGTCTGATGCCATGACAGATTACTTTCACACTGCTTACTACATCGATATTAACATCGGTAAATGGAGTAAGCCTTACACAAAGGTAGGTGTATAATGTTAGACACCATGATAAAAGCTAAGATAACAGAAGATGTTAACATGACAGTGCCATTATATCTAATGATGTCTTATGCTTACTATCAGGAAGATAAACCAATAGCAACGGACGCTACTTTTGACGTTGTAGCAAAAATGCTATTAGAAAGTTATGATAAAATAAATCACCATCATAAGAAGCTAATAAGCAAAGATAGTTTAGAGGCTGGTACTTATTTGGGTGTATACCCAACAATAGTGAAAGACACTGTTCAGATGGTAAGAAAAAAGTTTTTAGGGGGTTGACAAATTTTGTATTCCTGCTATTATAATAGAGTAAGTGATTCGAAAGAGAGGTTAAAAAAATGGGAATGTCAAGTTACATTTTAAATTGTGAAGAAAATTTCTGGGATAGTGTCGTAGATATTATCAAAGAGTCTGATACAATTGTTGAAGCAACTACTGAAGCAATGAAACTATGGAAGAAAGAAGTTCCTCACTTAGATGAAGATGATGTCTTCGGCCAAGTAGAAGATTATTGGAATGACTTTTGGAGCAACTACATATAGAGAGGTTAATATGATAGATTATGAGGCATATCGTTTTTTTGAAAACGAAGATGGCATGAAAGAATTTGCTAAAGAGATAATAAAGAAAAATGTTGACTTAGCAAAAACTTTGCAGTTTGAACTTAACGCCCAATTGCAGGACAAAGAAGTAATTGATTGGGACATAAAAGCGCCAGATGTTTTTTACAGAGGCTGAGGAGAATAATATGTTTATAGCAAAACCACATCTAAATAACAATATTGGTGTTAAAGAATTTGAAGACATTCACGATGCGATTGGGTATCTTGAAGAAGCAACAGGTTTCGAAATGTCTTTTGAGTTAGATCGTAAAAAGAAAAAGAAGTTGATTAAAGATGGTATGCCTTCTTTAGAGGCAAATGAATTATCAAAAACTTACGATTGGGAACTGATTGGAAAGTTGATAAGAAAATGAAACCAAGTAAGATAGAAAATCAAATCGTAGCTTTTAGAGTTCCTAAATCTTTGAATGCTAAACTAGATAAGTATGCTGATATGGAGATGTTATCTAAATCTGATATCATCAGAAGAGCCGTACTAAAAGAATTAAAAGTCTTGCAAGAAACACATGGTGATTTATCACTATCACAAGTTTCTGGTAAACCAAACCAATGGAGTGTTAAATGAAAAAAGTATTATTAATTTTAGGTGTACTGTTCATCTCAGGTTGTCAAACTACATACTTGACAAAAAATGGTGAAGAGTTGGTAGGAAACTCAGTTCTTGGGTGTTTAGCTGGTGAATTGTTCTTTAAGAATTGTGAAGCTGGTGCAGTTGGTGGGGCCGCTGTAACTGTGATACGAAACGAGCAAAAGTAATGTTAGATACAATTTTATTAGTTATTATGTTTATTGCACTTTTTATCACTGTTAGATTTTGCATATATGGAGACTGGTAAAAGTGAGATATATCGCCATAGCATATGTATCTTTTTTTGTTGCATGTATTGTAGTTGCAACACCTCTAGGTGAATTTGTAATTGTAAATAAAAATATGCTTGAAGAATATCTTGTAGTTTTATTAATTATTTTTATTTTAGGGGTTGACAAAAAGCGAATCATATGCTATATTAATAGCATAGTCAATAAAAAGAGAGAGAGAAATTATGACATTAGCAGTAGAAAATAAAGCTTTAGATTTAGACAAAGGTATTGAGTCTATGCTTGATATCGCTAAAAGCGATTATGTTGATTGGACTACCCGAGGTGGTGCCAAAGAATTGTCAGACGTTAACAAGAGAATGATTACTGAGTTTAATGATGGTTTCGTTGTTAAGAAAGGCTCTAAGTATGCCAAAATATTAAATCGTCACCAATGTTGGGGTTTCGTTGTCGCTACTGACACTGATAAAAAGTTCAAGAAAGGCGACATCTTGATGGCCGCAGGGTATAATGCACCTGCTAGAAATGCCGCTCGAGGAAATGTTCTCGATGGTGGTTATCATATAAGATGGACGGGCCCTTTATATTTGAAGTAATAAGTACATATGAGTTAGGTAAACCGAGCAACCTCTCTCTCACTTTCTCACTAGCTCGGTTATGGGAGGGACGCTGACATTGATCAATATCCCTCCCTTTTTTATAGGTATAATATGATTGTAAGAAATAAAAAAGCAATAGAACGTGAAAAGAAATTATTAAATGACTTGTTAGTAAAGACAGGTTATACCAAACCAAAAAAGAAATTTAGATATGATTTTCCAGATTTATCTGTTAAGAAAACTGCATCAACAACAAATAAAATCGGTAATGGTTTGGCAAAAAAGTATGGTACTTATACTGGCGATGAGTTGCTTGGTATAGGAACACTACATAAATCTAATGCAGTACCAATTAGAAAAGATAGCAATGATGCTATTGATCAAGCAAACATGAGGCGATAATGAGAGAATATAAAATATATGCTGGTAGATATCAACTATCAAAACAACTGGGTGGTAAAGAAGTGCCAGCAGTACCTAGTATGTATCATGCAGAAATACTAGATGATAAGTATGGTAAACCTTTAAGAACTGCTTTCTTAACAAGAAGAAGTTATGATGAAGTAAGAAAAGTTGCTGAAGAGTACGTTAAAATTGGCCAGAAGAAGTCATTATAAATAGTAGTCTAATAAACGAAAGGTTTAGTTATGAAAGGTTTTACTTCATTTTTAGCAGAAGCTAAGAATACACACATGGAGCATATTGAAGATAATATACTCAATGGTGGTGTAAATGGTGCAAGAGAGTCATTGAATTTTTTAAGAGCAATAAGAGATATGCTTGCAGGTAGTTCTACATCAAGTGTAAATATATCTGTTAAATGGGATGGAGCTCCTGCTATATTTTGTGGTACTGATCCATCTGATAGTAAATTTTTTGTTGCTAAAAAAGGTATCTTTAATAAAAATCCAAAAGTATATAAATCTATAGAAGAAGTTCATGCCGACACTTCTGGTGATTTAGCAAACAAGTTAGCTACTGCTTTCACTTTACTTCAAAATGCTAATATCAAAGATGTCATTCAAGGTGATTTTTTATTCTCTAAAGCAGATATATCTTCTAGAAGATTTGAAGATGGTAAATATTTGACGTTTCACCCAAATACAATTGTATATGCAATTCCTTATAGTTCACCATTAGTGAATGAAGTTATGTCTTCTCAAATTGGTATAGTGTGGCATACACGATACAAAGGTAAAAATTTCGAAAATATGAATGCCGAGTTTGGTGTCAAGATTGCTGATGATGTAAAGGCTCAAGGTGTATGGAGTGTTGATGCACTTTATCAAGATACATCTGGTTCTGCAACGATGACTAAAAAAGAAACTGATCAAGTTACTAAAATATTATCTGATGCTGGTAAAGTATTTCAAAAACTAAATCCTTCTACTTTAAATGGTATATCTGAAAATGATGAACTACTAATGAGAATGAAAACATTTTTAAATACAAAAGTTCGTGCTGGTAAAAAGATTACTAATGTTAGAAAAACTGTAGATGAAATGATTGATTATTTTCATAATTTCTTTAAAGGCGAAACAGATAAAAGAAAATCTGAAAAGGGTAAAGATGCCGTTAACCTTAGAAAACAAGATGTAATGAGATTTTTTTCTAAGACAAATAAAAGTCAGTTATCAAATATACTAACATTAATGAATCATTTCGTGGATGCTAAGTTAATGTTAATTAAGCAAATGAATAAAACCGCACAACTTAAAACATTTTTATCAACAGAAGATGGTTTCAAAGTAACTGGACAAGAAGGCTATGTTGCTATAGATAAACTTGGTAAAAATGCAGTAAAGCTAGTGGATAGAATGGAATTTAGTAAGGCCAATTTCTCTGATAAGATTAAAAAAGGATGGCAGAAATAGTATTCATACTAGCTACGGTTGTAGCTGATAAAACAATTCAAGTAAAAGAATTTAATTGGAAACGGCAATGTGAACTTGCATCAAAGGGTAGAATGATGTATACTCCTAATATTAATTATATCTGTATTGAAAGGATAAATGATGAAAGCAGGAAAGATATGGGGAACAACTGAATTAGTTGAAGCTAATTGTGCTTTAGAGTTTCATAGAATAGAAATGAAAAAAGGTGGTATTTGCTCTAAGCACTTACATGAATATAAATGGAATGGTTTCTTCGTTGAGTCTGGTATCATGAAGGTATCAGTGTGGCAGAAAGACTATGATTTAATCGATGAAACAATACTAAAACCTGGAGACTACACAAAAGTAAAACCAGGATTATATCATCAATTTGAGTGTATCGAAAGTGGTGTAGCATTTGAATTATATTGGGCCACATTTGATCACAATGATATAATAAGAGAAACAGTAGGAAAAATAAAAAGTGATGAGTAGATGGTATGGCAGAATAGGTAACGATAAGTGGAATGGACACTTGATTGCTGGCCCTTGTGCTTATGAGGGATATGATCATGCATGTTTTATGCTAGATAAAATGTTACCTATATGTGTAGATAATAAAGTAAATCTTTTATACAAGACTAGTTTTGATAAAGCGAATAGAACAAGTGCTGATAGCTTTAGAGGTGCGGAAAATGCACTAGAAGATTTTGCTAAAATAAAAAAAGAGTTTGGTATAGAAATATGTTCTGATGTACATGAAACATGGCAAGTAAAAAATATGGACAATGTCAATGTCATACAGATACCAGCATTCTTGTGTAGACAAACTGATTTACTGAAAGCGGCCGCTGATAGTGGCCGTCCAGTCAATGTGAAGAAAGGACAGTTTCTATCACCAGTTGATATGTTAAACGTGTCAACAAAACTAGAAAGCTTTGGTTGCGAAAGAATAATATTAACTGAGAGAGGAACTACATTTGGTTACAATGACTTAGTTGTTGACTTTCGCTCAATACCTATTATGAAAGCAAATAATGATAAAGTCTGTATTGATGCTACTCATAGTTGTCAGTATCCAGGACGTGATGGTAAAACTAGTGGCGGTGATAGTCAATATGCAAACATGATGATGAAATGTGGATTAATCGCAGGTGCAGATATAGTGTTTGCTGAAGTTCATAATGATCCGTTTGATGCACCTAGTGATGCTGATGTGCAACTAGATATAATAGAGTTTGAAAATTTTGTGAAGGATATGTGTAATGTCAGATTATCCTGATAGAAAAGAAAAGTATAGAATATTTTGGATGGTAAAAGGACATTTTAATTGTTCTGAAGAAGTTATTTTTTCTTGTTTTGATAGTTACTTTAAAAGACTATGGAGTAATGGAGATACTGGTTATAGAGAAGAAGGTTTCGAAGAAGCTTGGAGAAAATTGACTTCTGAAAAAGTATAAATACTACAGAATTAACAGTGTTAAGTCTAAGGAAAACACACTATGAAAAAATTAGTATTCACATTTGGTAGAATGAACCCTCCTACAATTGGGCATGAAAAACTAGCGAATAAGATAAAAGAAGTAGCGAGAAAAGAAAATGCGAATCCCAGGATCTACCTCTCTCATACACAAAATCCCAAGAAAGATCCCCTCTCATACAACGACAAATTCCGCTTTGCAAAGAAGGCCTTCGGCATCGTCCAAAGATCCCAATCGAAGCAGATCTTTCAGATATTACCAGAAATCGAAAAAGAAGGATTCACAGACATCATCATGGTTGTTGGATCTGATCGTATAGGCGAGTTCGATAGAGTACTACAAAAGTACAATGGTAAAGACTACAATTTTAATAGCATAAAAACAGTATCATC
>Ga0181402_1000002_pt1 | contig 102380 bp, 59 predicted proteins | sample 25SPOviralmetaG_FD_130131 | JGI IMG/M metagenome (GOLD analysis project Ga0181402, IMG submission 130131) | Marine viral communities from the oligotrophic San Pedro Time Series (SPOT) site, San Pedro Channel, CA, USA - 25 SPOT_SRF_2011-08-17 | ecosystem: Environmental > Aquatic > Marine >...
ACCATTATAGTATAATCTTACTCTATCGTTTCGATAGTTAAGCATGTGCCATTCGTTATTTACATCATTGTAAATACCATTAGCAGAACTCATATCGTGCATAAACACAATTCTACCACCAATAGACCATCCTTCGTATCCACCTACATCCGAACCATAAGTTGCAACAGTACCATACTGTCCACCTTCATCTCTTACAGCACGTAATCCACATCCTCTATCTTGGAAGTAAAGACCTGATGAACTTCTAGCTCTAAACCAGTTGTTTACATATATACTACTTTGATTTGATGTTGATGCTGGGTCTACATAGTATCCAGTATTATTTGAATCGTAATATCTACCAGCATACATTGAACCACCATTACTACTATTCTCATCAAGAACAGGAATAGTTCTCCAACTTCTCCATCCACTCCAAGAACTTCTGAATCTCAAGTTAGTAATTGGTCCACCAACCATCTGCCATCCGTAACCACCAGTGTTCGAACTACGATAATGGAATGCCTGCATTCCTACCCAGTGAGATGTACCTGAAGGTTGGTTACCTGGATTACTCCAAGAATCAATGAAACCAGAACCCCAAGTTGAAACAACGTTCATATCTTGTCTACCCCATCCAAATGCACCAGTCCAATAGTTAGTATCACTGGTTTGACGAGGTCTAGCTCTATAATATTCACCACTATTTCTTGTATGACCCGGCTGACCTATGTAAGCCATCGTTCTATTACTCACACCTTCGAATCTCGTAGAGTGTGCAGATGCACCATCGAAATAATAACCAGTATTATTTGAATCATAAATAATTGGTGCTCTTAATGAAGAACCTGCTTGTAGGTTGTAGTTAACATATACGTTATTTGTACCTAATGGGTCAGTAGAGTTGTTAACAGACATGACCTGCGTTGCCATATTGTAATCGTTGTAGAAACGCATACCATTGTAAGATGCGTTTGCTCCAAACTTAATACCAGTATGGAATGCGATTCTTAAATCAGGATATCTATAAGACCATCCACCACCTTCTCTATAAATAGCGTATGCAGTACTTCTACCAGATGAGAAATACATACCAAATTGATGGTCTGTAGATACATCATATCTATTACTAAGGTAATTTGCTCTTGTTACATTGGTAATTGTTGTAGATGCAAAATCACCATAATAACCAGTGTTGTTATTATCATAGAAAAGTGGACTTCTTACATCAGAATTATGTCTAAAGTAATCTGAGTTTAATCTCGCTACTTCATTATTTGAACCAGTACCAAATATTGTTGTTCCACCATCATAGTAGTTAATATATGTAGTATATCCACTAGCTGAATCTAAGTGTAAGTTACCATTTGTAGTTACTACCGATGCAATCGATGAATTGTTTACGAATTCTCTACCATTACCACCGACTTGTAAGTATCTTCCCCAACTATTGTTTGGTCCAATATAAATTCTTCCTCTAAATCTTGCAGCTTGTCCAGTTGAATTAGGGTCTACATAATATCCAGTATCATTTGAATCATAGAAAAGTGGTGCTCTATAAGAACCTCGCGCTTGTACATATCCACTTTGAGTTCTTTGTTCCCAAGTACCATTGTATCTTAGTTCCACATATGAGTTTCTATACATTAATATAGCCCACTCATTTTCATAATCATTATAGATACCAGCTGCGTTTGAATGGTCGTGCATAAACACCCATCCACCATTAATAGAGTATCCACCCCATCCACCTCTAGTAGAATGAGTTCTAACAGTACCATAGTTACCACCTACTGTATCTCTACCAACACTAAATTCTAATGAACTACCATCAGTATAGAAATAAGTACCATTATCATTTTGGTGTCTGATTGCCCAACTTCCACCTTGGTCTAAGAAACCAATTTCATTTGAGTTAGTTGCGTAAACATATCCTCTAGCATTGTTACCAGATGTTGTGAATAAAATTTGTGATGTAGAAGAACCAGAATATGCTCTCCAACGAGATGATGAATCAGAATACCAATGCATTCCAGTTGATTGGTTATATAAACCTTCACCACTATTATCATTTCTGAACCAGTTTCTTGCATAGATTTCAGTTGCTCTTAAACCACTATTAAGATTTGAGAAAGATGCAGGGTCTACATAATATCCAGTATTTGATGAATCATAAAAGATTGGAGACCTCATATCTGAGTAGTGATATGCGTAATCAGAGTTTACTCTAAACATTTCACTACCACCTCTTAACACTCTTATTGCATAGTTGTTAGTTGATGCCATTCTAAGGTCAATACCATAATCATCATCACCAGTTAAGATAATACCCCAGTCATTATTATTTGGTTTATCTAACCATAATAGTGCATCATCACCAGAAGCTTGATTATCAATACCACTCAATCGTAAACCACTCATTCTAGAATTATTTCGAGGGTTTACATAGAATCCAGTATCATTTCTATCATACATGATATTTGGTCGAATATCATTAAAGTACGATGTACTAGCAAAGTTACCATAGTATGATGTATTATTTCTATCATAGTAAATATCTGCTCTTACATCATTTAAATAAGATGTAGAGGCTGGGTCTAAGTAGAAACTATTACTATTGGAATCATAAAATCTTTGTGCGTACATGTATTCTCCAGCATATACACTTTGACCACTATAAATGTTTCTGTTAGTAGCAAGACCTGGATATGAATCAGGTACTACTTCACATGCTGTTGTTGAACCAGGATTTCCTGTTCCTGATGTTGTTAATGACCAACCAGGAGATTGGAAGTTATTTGTTATTGCGTAATATAATGTACCAGAAGTTCTTATATAAATTTGTAAGTAATGAGTATCATATGTACCACTTTTTCTAATTCTAATGTTATTAAAAATACCATTAGAACTATACCAAGATTTACCTAACATAGTAATTGTACCTTGTTGACCATAAGAAATACCAGCAGTAAATGACATCGAACCATGTCTACTACTATTAGTATCCCACACATTGAAGGTAGCATATTGTCTACCACTTCCCGTAGCAATAGTTACCCATTGTCCTGCACTTACACTTCTTGATGCGGTATCTGCTATTTCAAATCCATCAACAATTATTTCATTTGCGTTTATTGAATTTAATCTAGATGTACCATTAGGGTCTGAATAATATCCTGTATTATTGGAATCATACATTATAGGTGTTCTTACATTTGCAGTAAAGTTACCTACTTCTGCCGTAAGTTGTGCATTATTAGCACCAGTATCACCATAAAATACAAATTCTGCACCAGTTCCATTTGGATTAGCATCAGATACTCTAATTTCAGCATCAAATGATGTGTTGATGAATCCAATTCTATTACCTGTTAAAGTAAGAGTATTAAAATTAGATTGAGATGCTGGATTTGCGTAGAATCCAGTGTTATTTACATCATAGAAAATTGGTGCTCTATTTGAACTTCTTGTATATGCATCACCAGCTTGATTTACATACCATTGTCTTGTACCTTGTCCACCAGAACTACCAGCACTACCAGTTGTTGTCCATGCTTCAACGTGTCCACTATTTACATCGAATCTTACATATGCACCATAAGGGTTACTATTAGTCTGTCTACCATAATATTGTCCACTATAATTAATGTTACCACCAATACCTGTGTTATCATAAGTGATACCTGGCTCAGATGCCCAAAGTGTTAAATGAGCATCGTAAATATCATTACCATTATTGTAGTGTAATTGAATTCGAGTATCACCATGTCCACCTTCAACATAAAGATGATGTAATCTAGTATCAGATGATGGTTTTACATAATATCCTGTATTATTGAAATCATAATAAATTGGATAGTATGCATAATCATTAGTATCGTATGCCGAAATACCACCATCAGTTCTTAATTGTCTATTGAAGTAGAATAATCCTCTATCGGTTTGGAAATGTGCGTATGAACTATTCATTGGCCCCATATCAACATATCCATAGTTGGTTCTCATTCTTAGAGAATTACCACCACCTTCTTCTAACTGAGTATTTGAATCATTAATTTGATATTCACCATAAACCCTAACACCTGTTGATATAGTTCTTAACCTTTCTGCTCCATCTTCGAATAATTGTAGATAAGGACGAGAAGTATCAGTAATTAAGTAAAAAAGTGCATGGTTTGTTCCTTCATTATCTTCACCTTGGAAGTAGAAATCACCTTCACCATGATTATAATTTTTAAAATAGTGGTTTGACCCATCATGCCAAATTCTTAAATCCGAACCATTACCAAATCTTAAAGTTTGGTTGTCTTGGAATTCCATATTGGCGTAAATCTCAATAGGGTCATTAGAATCAGCATCAATATATCCTCTAATATCTAATTGTCCATTTACTTGAACATTATTCATTACAGATGTTGATGCAAAATCACCATAGTAAGCAGTGTTATCACTATCGTAATAACGAGGTGCGTACATATCTTGTGCGTTTGTTGTAGTTCCACCAATTGGTACAGCTCTCATTGTTACCGTTACCTTCTTAGAAGATGAAGGTTCGGTTGAATTACTAATATTTGTTACTCTATTTCTTGCACTTCCACCAGCATCCCTTACTCTTACTTCAAATGAATTCCAATAAGATACTCTTGGCCACCAGAATGCAAGTGTACCACCATTATCAAATACCTTCATTGTAGAGAATCCAGCTTTACCTAAATGTAAACCAGAATGGTTGATAATAGTGTTAGCATATAGATAACCCTGTACCATAAAGTTAAATGGTGAGTCTGCTGAATAACTTTTACCAGTTGCTTCTAATACAAACGATGCTCCGTTTGTAGTATTTGATGTAATATCAGTTTGTACTAATGTACCAGATGTAAAATCAGAACCAGAATGTTTTTTATGTATGAATTCACTACCATATGTGTTTTCTGCATGATATAATCTAGAAGTTGAAGCAAAATTACCATAATAAGCAGTATCATTTGAATCATAGAATATTGGTGCTCTTTTAGAAGTTTCGGAGTATGAATTACCACTACTATCGAAATAAGTTCTGTTTGAACTACCTCCACCTGGTCTTAGTTCTAAATTACCACCATTATATGATGCAATATCCCAAGAAACTGCTCCATTATCTTGCAATCTTATATAAGACCAATTATTATTAGAATCCAAATCTATTCTAGCATATGATGCACTATCAACTCTAAATCCATCTGCTCTAGTAGTTCTTACTTGACCTAATGTTTGAAAAGATACTCCTGTTGTATTAGGGTCTACATAAGTTCCAGTATTATTAGAATCATAAAATATTGGTGCTCTTGATGAACCTGCAGCTTCTACATTACCACTTGAGTCTACTAACATTCTCCAACTACCCCAACCACCATTTCTATATCCTCGATTAGATGTAATAGCGTAAGAATCTGAAGTTTGGTAATAACCACTTGTCCAAGTTTGTGAAGTTAGTGGTGATGAGAATAATAAAGCAGGTCTATCAGTTCCAGAAATACCACCCCCTCTTATTTCTTGAACAACACCCCAAGAATGATTTGCGTATGTATTTTCTACTATTAAAGTTGTATTGTTTCCGGGAGCTGAACCAGTTTTAGTAATTTGCATTACAGGTCCATTTGATTTACCAAAATTAGAGAAGTCATTTGGGTTTACATAATACGCAGTATCATTTGAATCATAGAAAATAGGTGCTCTAAATGAGTTATTAGCTTGAACATATCCTCTATAAATTCTCATTTGCTCTGCCCAACCAGAACCTAAGTTCTGCCACATACTCATATATGAAGAGTTTTGGTCAATAGCACCTAAAGCTGTATTACCAGATGTGTACCAAGTTGATACTGAGTTAGATGGTCCTTCAAAATTAATTACTCTACTATTAGAACCACCCCCAATTGTATTTGCAAATGTTGTACCATCAGGCGATGTATCAATTGAACCACCACCATATGCTCTAAAATTATTTTTTACTTGTACTTCATTATTATTTATTTCTAATCGTTCACCACCACCAGTTACAACTCTAAAATTATCTGCAGATTGGAATTGAATGTATGTGTTAGTATCACCATCGTGGAAAATACGGTCATTTAATCCAATATCTTCAACATTAAGAAGTTGTTGGTTATTTGCATTTAAAGAGGCACCAAGTTTAACGTAAGTATCGTTAACTTCCAACATTTCTGTACCACCAGTAACAATTCTAAATTGATTAGCATCATGGAATTGTAAATAAGTATCGGTATCACCTTGACTATAAATTCTATCATCTAAATATATGTTTTCAACAGTATTTAAATTACCATTACCTAAGTTTAGTCCAGCAAATTGAGGTGAATCTGATGTACGAACATTCTGATTCATTAAATAAACCTCAGTTGTACCTTGTCCAGTATTAATATTTGCTGCGGTTATTGTGCCATTGAAAGCTACGGTTGTTCCACTATATGAATAACTAAATACTTCATTATTTGTACCAGCTTCTCTATTAAAGAATGTAATTCTATCTGAAGTTTCACCATTGATAAATCCAGGTGAACCATCTCCATTGTAAGAAATACCACCACCATAAGTTGATGATTGTCCTACATAAAGGTAACCAGTACCTTGTGAGTTACCGTATGCTTCAAAACCTGCTTTATTAGAATCACCTGCAAGAACTCGAACTACTGAATCTGCACTCTTTGAAGTACTACCTACTGTAACATCATCAAAAGTTACATCATCAGATGTACGAACATTTTGGTTCATTAAATAAACCTCAGTTGCACCTTGTCCAGTATCTACTGTGTTTGAGTAGAATGTACCAGCAACATACATCGTATATGATGTATTTAATGTACCTTGTCCAAATGTAAAGTTACCACTTCCATTTAATCCAAATACTGCTCTTGTGTTACTTGCATCACTTTCAATAAAGTTTACTAAATGGTCTGAATAAATCGATAGATTATTCTCATTAGTAATTTTAGTTATTGCTCCAACCGTTTCATCTAAGATTAATGTACCACCTCTTGCATTTAAGTTCCCGGTTGCTGTTAAATCATCATCAGCGTACCATGAATCTATTGATTCTCTCCAATAGAATTTTTTAGTTGCTGAAGAACCTCTTAATATCTCAATACCACCATCCTCCGAAGGAGTACCAGTTGTAAAGTTTGAATTAAGAGTTATAATATTATCTGCTAACTGAATAGTTTCGGTATTCACAATTGTTTGAGTACCTGTTACATTCAGATTACCTGTTATGTTTAATGTTGTACCATCAAAAGTAAGATTACTTTCAACAGTTCCGTTTGGTGCTGAACCATTAAGTGTGATTACACCATTATCAGTATTACCTGTTAATGCTAATAATCCATCTGTACCACTTTCTCCAGAAGTTCCAGAAGTTCCAGATGTACCAGACGTTCCAGATGTACCACTTGTTCCAGATGTACCACTTGTTCCAGAAGAACCCGATGAACCCGATGAACCAGAAGAACCACTTGAGCCACTTGAACCAGAACTACCACTACTTCCAGAAGAACCTGAAGAACCTTCAGCTCCAGAAACACCACTTGTTCCAGATGTTCCACTTGAACCACTTGAACCAGAACTACCACTAGAACCAGAACTACCACTACTTCCAGAAGAACCTGAAGAACCACTACTTCCACTTGTACCATCAGAACCTACTACACCAGCTGCTCCATCAACTCCACTCGAACCACTTGTTCCACTTGTTCCGCTTGTTCCACTTGTTCCACTACTCCCAGATGAACCTGATGAGCCAGAAGAACCTGATGTTCCTCCACTACCAGCAGTACCTGGAGTACCATCACCACCACCAGCTCCAGTTAAACCAGAAGAACCAGATGTTCCAGATGTACCCGAAGAACCACTACTTCCACTACTTCCACTTGTTCCATCTTCACCATCAGTACCATCTATACCAGATGAACCACTTGAACCAGATGAACCTGAAGAACCAGATGAACCAGATGTACCTTGAGCTCCACCAACACCTGAAGAACCAGATGAACCTGAAGAACCACTACTTCCAGATGAACCACTTGAACCAGATGTTCCACTTATCCCAGACGAACCACTTGTTCCATCTTCACCATCTACACCATCTACACCATCAACTCCATCTGCACCAGAAGAACCAGATGAACCACTACTTCCAGATGAACCACTACTTCCAGATGAACCACTACTTCCAGATGAGCCACTTGTTGCACTTGTTCCACTTGAACCAGATGAACCAGAACTTCCACTTGTACCTCCACTTCCTGCAGTACCATCGGTTCCAGATGAACCCGATGAGCCAGAAGAACCCGATGAACCAGAAGAACCAGAAGAACCAGATGTTCCAGATGTTCCAGATGTACCTGAAGTTCCACTACTTCCACTTGAACCGCTACTACCAGAAGTACCATCAGTACCATCTATCCCAGATGAACCAGATGTACCACTTGTTCCAGAAGTTCCAGAAGTTCCAGAAGTTCCAGATGTACCAGACGTTCCAGATGTTCCAGATGTTCCAGCAGTACCAGCTGCTGGTTCCCATTCTGAACCTGTGTATCTAAATATGTTAGTATCAGTTGAGTTATAATATAATTGTCCAACTACACCACCAGATGGTTCTGAACTAAAGACTGGAATTACTACCGAATCTTTAATTAATACTGAACCTGTAAATTGATGTGAATCAGTACTTTCATCACCAAACACATTCGAACCCGATGCGTAAATTACTGATGATGAAATAAATGTTGTTATTAATTCAGTTGATGTTATTGTTCCACCTACTGATAAATCGTTTCCGATTGTTAAATCGTTATCTATTTGTGCATTATTCTTAAAAATACCACTACCAGTTACAATTAAAAATTTATCAATTGTAGTACCTGTGTTTATTCTTAAACCTTTATTTTCAGAAATTACAGCTTCTGCTGAACCTGATTTTAATCTATCGATATCACCTAATGCTGATGCTGGTACATTATATAAACCACTACCATCACCATCATATCTTGATGCTGATACATTTGAACTTATATTTAATGAACCTGTTATTGTAGTATTACCAGTTACATCAAATGTAGTTCCACTTTCAACTGATGCGGTTGCTGAACCTTCTGCTATTCTTGCTATATCACCAGTAAGAGCTGATGTTGGTATATTATTTAATTCTGAACCATCTCCTCTGAAAGAACCACTAAAAGAAGATGCAGTTACACTATTATCTACATTTAAAGACGTATTGATATCAACCGAAGATGTAGATATAGTTGCTTGTTCTACACCTTGAACATCAATCGAAAGTAAACTTTGACTGACCTGATTGATTCCGTTTGGGTTCTTTCCTCCGTATTCCATTAACCTCTATTTATGATATCTCTAATACTGATAAAATAACATCTGCCGAACTATTAACATTAGATGTCACTGTTATTGAATCGTTTGCCTCTAAAACTACTTTTTGGTCACCACCAACTAAAACTGCCGATGAACCATTTGGGATAACTGCTCCTTTTACTAAATATTTAGTAACACTAGCAGAATTATCGGTTATTTGTACATCTACATAAATGTTTTGAGATACAATATTTGCTACATTTACACCAATCACAGTTGTTGATGTTGCAGCTGGTGTTGTATAAACACTCAATCCACCTGTTCCTGCAGGTCCTTTTATACTATTTTTAAATACATTTGCCATATCTTTATCCTAATGCTATTGAAAATGCCAACGCAGAATCTAATACATCTACACCTTCAACTGTAAATGCGTTTCCATTTGTTACATTTATTGAACCACTTACTTGAACTGAACCACTATTAATAATATTTACACCACCATCAGTATTTTCCGTACCAACGTTTAATGTTTGTTTTACAGTTAAATTACTAAATTCAGCCTGCTCAACTGTAATATCACCAATAAATGAACCACTAAGTGAACCTGTAAATGAACCAGTGAATGAACCACTCAAATCAGCGTATGCCGAAGGAGCTTGTGTAATCGAACCGGAAAAACTAGGTTGGTCTATTCTCATTGATAATTATCGTTTTCTTTGATATAAATATCAAATAAATATCTTTTACCTTTTAAGATGGCTTTGTAGGCCATACAATATTATAAGGGTCTGATTGTGTTGTTACATCTCTTAAAGATTGTCTATAATTTTGCCAATCAGTTAGTTGAGAACCTGTGATTGGTGAATCTTGAAATTGAGTCCAATCAGAATTACTCAATAATGTATTTCTACTATCTCTTATATCAGACCACTTTATTTCTTTTCTTGTATTTATTGTAGCTTCATCTGCATCTGATATTTCATATGTTTGTACATATACTGAACCAGATAAAGTTGGAGTTACTTCTACTACATCTTTAGTGTAATCATCGTCATAACCACTATCTTTTAATTCAACATTATATACACCAAAAGTTTCCAATAAACTATCTGTGATAATTGTTGGAAAACTTGTATTCTGATTATCAATTTTTAAATTTTGAACCGAATATGGATATGTTATAGTTGAACCTGATACTTTTAGATACATAATATTTTATTTAAATGTTGCTGGTATCGAACCAAAATTAGTTAAACCACTACAAAATGCAAAACAATCAGTACCAATAGGTGTTGGAGTTCTTTCAAAAATTTCATCACCACTTGGTGTATCAGTTGGAGTTGCTCCACCTAATGAGTTAGCTGTTGTTGCCATATTAAATGCATTAGAGAATGTTGTAACCGATTGGTTGTTACTAAAAAAGTTTGATGGAATTGCGGTTATTGACCTACAATTCCTAAATACTGATTCAAAGTTTACAACTTGTGTATTGTTATCAAATAATCCACTTGGTATTGATGTTAAAGTTAAACATGCATTGAATGTACCAGAAAAAGATGTTACATTTGTATTATTATCAAATAATCCACTTGGTATCGATGAAATTCCAGTACAAAATACGAATGTATTAACAAAAGAAGTAACATTTGATGAAAAATCAAATAAACCATTTGGAATTATTGTTATTCCAGTTTGTCTAAATGTAGAGTTAAATCTAAGTACAGTATTTAATCCTTCGTTTAAGGTTGCATTATTAGAAACATCTGATGGGATTGTTGTTAAATTAATACATCCAAAAAAGTCAATTTGTTCAAAATCAATACCTCCCCAATCATCAACTGAACGATATAATCCTTTATATGATGAATTGTTATTCACATTAAAACCTGGACAATATCCACTAATTATAATTTGATAAGTACCAGCAGTTGAATATGTATGGAATCTACCAGAATCAAGAGTTTGTAATATTGTAGTTGTACCACTACTATCACCCCAGTCAACAACTATATTAGGTTGTTTTCCACCAGGTGAAGTTAGGGGCAACTCAAATTGTGTATTTGCTCCTCCAGTTTGTATTGTAAATTTAAAAGGTCTCACTTGTCCTGCTTCTATTGAAATTAAACGTCTTGCTATACTCATAACTATTCATTAACTTACATTGTTTGCACTTAGGAATCCATAATATGTACTCCCCCCATCATAAGTATAGAATACTAATATATCTTTTCCATTTGCTGTTAGTGTTGGTGCTGCTCCATTAGCCCATTGTATTATACCAGGCCAACTTACAGTTGCAGTACCACCACTTCCATCTTCCAACACCAATGTAAATCCAATTGCACGAGGGCCTGTTGGTGCGTTTGAAAGAGAAATTGTTATACTACCAGTTCTATTGATTCTAAAGTTGTTACCTTCAGTTAAATCTATATTTGTTGTTCCACTTGAATTACCTATATCGTAGTAGTTTTCGTGGAATCTTGTAGAGAATGTAGCATCACTTACATCTAAATCACCAGTTACATCTAATAAATTACCATTGAATGTTAAATTAGCTTCTGCATTTGCAGTTCCATCACCTTCCATAGTAACAACTCTATCTTCTGCATCATTATCTACATTTAATAATCCACTTGAACCAGATGTACCAGATGAGCCCGAAGAACCAGTTTCACCTGATGAACCAGAAGTTCCACTTGTACCACTCGTACCACTACTTCCAAATAAAGTACCATCTAAACCAGATGTACCAGCAGTACCAGACGAACCTGATGAACCACCCTCTCCAGTTATACCCGATGTACCCGAAGAACCAGAAGTTCCACCTGTTCCACTACTACCACTACTTCCGAATAAAGTACCATCTAAACCACTTGTACCAGATGTACCAGCCGTTCCAGATGAACCAGCCGTTGATGCAGTACCAGACGAACCCGATGAACCCGCAGTACCTCTCGTACCACTACTACCACTACTTCCAAATAAAGTACCATCTTGTCCAGAAGTACCTGATGTTCCAGCTGAACCACTTTCTCCACTCGTACCAGAAGAACCACTTATTCCACTTGTACCGCTTGAACCACTACTTCCGAATAAAGTACCATCTTGTCCAGAAGTACCTGATGAACCAGCAGTTCCACTTACACCAGATGTTCCACTTTCTCCACTCGTACCACGCGTACCAGAAGAACCAGATGAACCAAAGAAAGTTCCATCAATACCACTTGTACCAGTTGTTCCAGAAGTACCTGATGAACCTCCAGTACCAGCAGTACCAGCGGTACCTGTTGAACCTGAAGTTCCCGAAGTACCATGTGTACCACTACTTCCAAAGAATGTTCCATCTTGTCCAGAAGAACCTGAAGTACCAGTTGTACCCGATGTACCAGCAGTTGATGAAGTACCAGATGAGCCAGATGAACCACCAGTACCAGTTGTTCCAGATGAACCAGCTGAACCAAAGAATGTTCCATCTTGTCCGCTTGTTCCACTCGTTCCACTTACCCCACTACTACCTGATGTTCCAGCACCAGAAGTACCAGAAGTACCAGCCGTACCTGATGAACCGAAGAATGTTCCATCAACACCTGATGTACCAGTTGTACCACTTGTCCCACTACTACCACTCTCACCGCTTGTACCAGATGTACCTGCTCCACTCGTACCAGAAGTACCAGCCGTACCAAAATTAGTTCCATCTAAACCAGAAGAACCTGAAGTTCCAGTTGTACCAGAAGAACCTGATGTTCCAGTTGTACCACTCGTTCCAGAAGTTCCAGCAGTACCAAAGTTAGTTCCATCTTGTCCAGATGAACCCGAAGTACCATTTGTACCATTAGCTCCATTTTCTCCATCAATACCCGATGTACCAGTTGTACCTGAAGAGCCAGCAGTACCAGATGAGCCACTACTACCGCTGGTTCCAGATGTTCCAGAAGTACCACTACTTCCAAAGAACGTTCCATCTAATCCAGTTGTTCCAGATGTACCATCACTTCCTAATCCAGAAGTACCCGATGAACCTGCGGTTCCACTTGAACCAGATGAACCGAAGAATGTTCCATCTACACCAGAAGAACCTGAAGTTCCACTTGTACCAGACGAACCTGCCGAACCACTTGTCCCACTACTTCCGCTAGTACCATTTGTACCTGATGTACCTGATGTTCCACTACTCCCTTCAGCTGATGTACCAGAACTACCACTTGTTCCAGTTGTTCCGCTTGTTCCAGTTGTTCCAGAAGTTCCACTTGTTCCACTACTTCCCTCTGCGGATGTACCAGAAGAACCTGATGTTCCACTTGTTCCGCTTGTACCACTACTTCCACTTGTTCCAGATGTACCTGATGTACCACTACTTCCTTCAGCAGATGTACCACTTGTTCCTGCTGAACCTGAAGTTCCAGTTGTTCCGCTTGTTCCAGAAGTACCAGCCGTTCCACTACTTCCCTCAGCTGATGTACCTGATGTACCAGTTGTACCAGAAGTACCAGCTGAACCACTTGTTCCATTAGAACCAGATGTACCCGATGTACCTGCTGAACCACTTGTCCCACTACTACCACTCGTTCCAGATGTACCAGAAGTTCCACTACTACCACTCGTTCCATCAGAACCACTTGTTCCACTACTACCACTCGTTCCAGATGTACCAGAAGTTCCTTCAGAACCAGTTGTTCCAGAAGTTCCAGATGTACCCGATGTACCTGCTGAACCTCCACTACCAGACGTTCCACTTGTTCCAGAAGTTCCAGTTGTTCCGCTTGTTCCAGAAGTACCACTTGTACCACTACTTCCACTTGTTCCAGATGAACCTGATGTTCCGTTTGTACCTGAAGTTCCAGATGTACCAGCCGAACCTGATGAACCTTCTGCTCCACTTGTTCCACTTGTTCCAGAAGTACCTGATGTACCATTAGTACCTGTCGAACCAGAAGAACCAGAAGTACCCGATGAACCAGAAGTACCAGCTGAACCTGAAGAACCTTCTTGTCCACTCGTACCACTACTTCCACTACTTCCGCTTGTTCCACTACTTCCAGAAGAACCACTTGAACCAGAACTTCCGCTTGTACCACTTGTACCAGAACTTCCACTTGTTCCGCTTGTACCACTACTTCCGCTTGAACCAGATGAACCCGATGAACCGGATGTACCTCCACTACCACTACTTCCGCTTGAACCAGATGTACCCGAAGTTCCACTACTTCCACTTATACCACTTGAACCAGATGAACCTGATGTTCCAGAAGAACCTCCCGTACCAGATGAGCCTGAAGTTCCACTTGAACCAGATGTACCTGATGTTCCGTATTTATCAACAATGTTTATTGTTCCAAGCATTGAACCATGAACACTACATTGGTAATATATGTTATTAGGAGCATTTTCAGGAACTCTATATTCTATTAAAGTAGAAGTACTATGAACTCCAGCTCCTGCATCATTATTTGTTGTACCAGGCACAGTTGTATTATCACCAGATTCTAATCTTAATGCAAATGGATGTGATGAACTTACATTTGAAACATCAAAGTAATATAATTCACCCCTTACAAGAGTTAATGATGGTTGGTTTCCACTATATCCATCTATTGTATAATTGTTTCCACCTGGTGTTCTAACAATGAACAAAGCTCCACCTTCTCTACCAGCAGTACCAGATGTACCACTCGTTCCAGACGAACCTGATGTTCCAGATGTACCAGTTGAACCTGATGTACCAGCAGTACCAGATGTACCACTACTTCCAGAAGAACCACTTGAGCCGGAAGAACCAGATGTTCCAGACGTTCCTGAAGTTCCACTACTACCACTCGTTCCACTTGTTCCAGAAGTACCCGATGAACCAGAAGTACCACTACTTCCACTTGAACCAGAAGTACCAGATGAACCTGAAGTTCCACTACTACCACTTGTTCCAGCGGTTCCACTACTACCACTTGTCCCACTACTACCACCTGTTCCACTTGAACCAGAAGTACCAGCAGTACCACTTGTTCCAGCAGTTCCACTACTACCACTTGTACCAGCAGTTCCAGAAGTTCCACTTGAACCAGATGAACCAGCCGTTCCAGTAGTACCACTACTACCAGAAGAACCCGATGTACCACCAGTACCAGATGTACCACTTACAGCAGTTACATCTCTTTTGAAAACTTTTCCAGTTGATTCATCAATAACTAAAACTGTATCTGAACTACCAGTTTGTAATCCTACAAATTGTGTACTACCAGATGATACTAAACTACCACTTACTTCAAATCTTCCAACAAATGAACCAGTACCAGTATTTGGTAAGAAATTTTCTCCTAAGAAATCACCAGCATTTAAAGCGAATGAAGCAGTTGCTGCATAAGATGCTGAAAGTACAGTCATCGATGCCGTTTGGTCATTTCTTACATAATCTTCAGCAGATACAGCGTTTATAGCATAAGATGCTGAAAGAGCGTATGATGCTGAAAGTACAGTCATCGATGCCGTTTGGTCAGTTCTTACAAAGTTATCAGTATTAAAATCACCAGCGTTTACGGCGAATGAAGCAGTTTCAGCATATGATGCTGAAAGTACAGTCATTGAAGCCGTTTGGTCATTTTGTATATAGTTATCTAAATTAGCAATCTCAGCAAGAGATGCCGAATCGAATCCAAATAAGTTTGATGCAGTTTGAGCTAAATCAGCGTTTCTAGCATATGATGCTGATAATACTGAACCTACTACATCACTACCTTGTACAAATCCTGCTAATCTACCACCAGTACCAATTACTGCTTGTCCACTTGTCAATCCACTAAATGTTACTCTAACCGATGAACTATCGATTGATTCTATTGCTTGTGGAATAATCTGTCCATTTGAACCAGTTTCATAAATTTGAACTACTGGATAATCAATAGCGAAATTGTGTTGGAATGTTACCTGAGTTACATCTGAGAATGGGAATACAGCAGTATCACCAAATTGTGTTACAGGTCTAAATTTGTTTGCATCTGCATCAAATACTAAAATATCTAAATCATCAGGTACATCTATACCAACATTTTCACCTTGGTATGAACCTACGAATGATGATGTAATTCTTGGTGAGAATATTTCATCCGTTACAGTTATCTTAGATGCACTTACATCGTTTTGGAAGGTTACATCTCCGAAAAATGTTGAACCACTATCTATTGACCTAACTACGAATCCATCATCAGGAGTAACCGATGCGGTTACAGAACCACTAAGTATTCTACTTTGGTCTAATCCTTCAATAGCATCAGCAGGAATATTAAATAATCCCTCACCACTACCACTAAAGAATCCACTTCCAGATGGTATTTCTATATTACCAATAAAAGTAGAACCACTTGTTGGAGAAAATACCCTAAACCCTTCTATATTATCAACCGATGCACTAATACCACCACTTATGATAAGATTTAATTCTAAATCTTCTAATGCTTCTGCAGGAATATTAAATAATCCCCCACCATCACCAGTAAATAATGTACCACTAATTGGTTTATTTACGATTAAACCAGCAGTAGGGTCTACTCTTGCTTCAGCAGCACCAGATACAATTCTATCTAATTCTAAATCTTCAAGTGCATCTAATGGAATATTAAATAATCCACCACCATCACCTTTATATAAAGATGCTGTTATTGATTGAGAAACATGTAGAGAACCACTAATTTCTACTTTAACTGAACCTGAGTTTATATTTGAATCTAAGTTTTCAACTCTAAAGAAACCTAATGGGTCAACTGATGCAGTTACCGAACCAGTAAATATTTTTGATGAATCAATTGCTAAGTTAGCAATATCAATGTTTGTAATCCCACTACCATCACCAGTAATAATACCACCAACATCTAAAGATTCAGAAATAATAACTGAACCACTAAATGATGAATCTACTGCAATTGATGAGGTTTCGTTAAATACTTTAAATTCAGTTTCCGATAAAGATGCAGTTGCTGAACCACTTGATAACTGAGTTACGTTTAGTGATAAATTAGCAATATCAATATTTGTTAAACCACTACCATCACCAGTAAATACTCCACCACCACCAACAGTTATTGAACCAGATGTTACAATTGAACCAGTGAATACTGCTCCACCAGTTGGTGCAGTTACTACAAATGTATCACCACTAGCAACCGATGCCGTAGCAGAACCACTTGAGATAAGAGGAGCAGCTGCTGCTTGTACATTTGTTAATTGAGAACCATCACCAACAAAGAATGATGCACTTACAGATTCAGCAATATCAACCGAACCAGTTACTGATAAATTTTTACTTCCAGTTAAGAATCCTATTGATACACTACCACTTACATCTAAAGATGATTTAAATTCTGAACCACTTATTGCCGTTACTACAAACGATTCTCCACTCTCAACCGATGCCGTAGCAGAACCACTAGCAATTACAGGTGATAAATCAGCTTGTACATTTGTTAATTGAGAACCATCCCCTACAAATGAACCAGAGAATGAACCACTAATTTCATCAGCTTCTATTTTATTAGCTGTTATTTTTTCACTTACATCAAAACTACCAGTTACATCTACATCTCCTTTGAGAATGTTAGTTGTTACTTCTGGAGTTGTACCTAATACATTAAATACATTACCATATGATTCTGATTGTGCTGCGTAATAATATAATTGTGATGGTGCACTAGCTGATGGGGTAATCGTTAAGAAAGCTCCATTAGCACCAGGATTTACACTACTACTAACTACATTAATAAAGTATTGAGAACCACTGTCAGAATTTGTACCATCTAAATTTTCTGAAATTTTGAAATCAAATCCAGCATTAGAACTATCTGATAAATCAAAATAATAAGGGTTATCTTTAATAGTTTTAAATGTTGCTTTACCAACACCATCTATAAAGTACCTACTTTCTGATATTATTACTGAACGACTTGTTGGTATATTTTCTAATAAAATAGATGATGAAACTACTAAAGAACCAGTTATAGTAGTATCACCTAATATATCAACATCACCTTGAAGAGATGAAGATGTATTTACTACAAATCCCTCATCAGGTGCAATTGATGCGGTAAAAGAACCACTAGCTATAAAACTTCGTTGAATTACATCTTCGGAAAGTGCCGATAATGGAATATCAAATAAATCTCTACCACTACCACTAAACGAACCACTAAATTCATCAGCTATAATCTTTGGAGTAGTAATTGATTCCGTTACATTTAATGTTCCATCTATTCTTAGATTATCTTCAATTCGTGAATCTAAGTATGGGAATTCATTAACAACATTAATAACAGCTGACCCAGCCATACCACCATGATTCAAACAATAGTAGTAAAGTTGAGTTGGTGTTTCTGATGTTATTAATATACTAACTTGAGAACCTGCACTTCCAGCATCAATACTACCAGTAGTTACACTTGAAGTATATTCAGTTCCAGAAGAATGAATACCATTTAATGTTGTAGAAAATTTTAATGGGTGAGTTTCATTTGATGTATCTGATTGGTCAAATGTATATGTACTACCACTTACTAAATATAAATCTGGATGTATTTGTCCATCTATAAAATATTTGTTACCATCATCAGTTGAACCAACAGTAACTATTTTTGTTAAATTATCTTTTATTTGATTTGATGATGAAATAAATACACTACCACTAATAGTTACATCATCTTCAAATCTACCAGTTGAGTTTACTTCAAATCCTCTAGTCGGATGAACCGATGCAGTTACTGAACCACTTACAATTCTAAATGCTTCATCTGTAATTGCTGAACGAGGTATATTAAATAAAGATTCACCACTACCACTAAAAATAGATGCAGATACAGTTCCACTTACATCAATATCACCATCAAAAGATGCTGATGTATTTACAACAAACCCTAAGTTTGGAGAAATAGATGCCGTTGCTGAACCACTTGATATTCTTGGAGAATCTTCAGAAAGTGCAGATTGTGGAATATCAAATAAATTAGCACCACTACCACTAAATGATGAACTAACATCAAGTTGTACATTTCCACTTACAAATAAAGAGCCACTAAATATTGAACCACTTTCAACAGATTTTACTACAAATCCAAAGTTTGGAGAAACTGATGCGGTTACTGAACCACTTGATATTAATGGTGCATCCTCTGAAAGTGCTGATTGTGGAATATTAAATAATCCACTACCATCCCCAACAAATCCACTGGAACTTATAAATTTACTTGATGTTAAATTACCAAATATAGAAGTATCACCAAATAATGTTTGTTTATCACTTCCAGTATTATCACCAAATATATTTGAACCAGAAGAATAAATTATTGATGATGAAATAAAATCAGTAAATATTTCGTTAGCTGTAATTCTACCAACAACAGTTAAATCATTATCAATTGTTAAATCACCTTGTATAGAAGCTGATGTATTTACTACAAATCCTAAGTTAGGTGAAATAGATGCGGTTGCTGAACCACTAGCAATTCTAACAGCATCTTCAGAAAGTGCTGATTGAGGGATATTATTTAAATCCGAACCATCACCACTAAATGAACCACTAAATGAACCAGTAATTTCATCAGCTATAATTTTTGGAACATCTAATGTTTCTGTTATAGAAACACTACCACTAAATTCAGATTTTACTGAACCTGTTCCGAATACTTTAAATGTACCATCGGGTAAAACCGATGCGGTTACTGAACCAGTTGTGATTAAATTAGAAATTAGTGCATCTTCAACTAACGCAGATTTTGGTATATCAAATAATTCCGCACCACTACCACTAAATACACTACCACTACTTAATTGAACACTACCACTAAATATAGAACCACTATCTATTGAGGTTACTCTAAATACATTATCATCAGTTGAAGCAGTTACACTACCAGTTCCAATAAAAACTGCTTCTCTCGATACTAACGCTTCAATTGATTCTTGTGCATCATTAGAAAGTGCTGAGAATGGTATATCAAATAAATCTTCACCACTACCACTATATTTTGAACCACTATTTAATTGAACTGCACCACTAACAAATACCGAACCACTTAATTCAGTTGTTACTGAAGCCGTTGATTGTACTCTAAAGAAACCATCAGTTGAAACCGATGCGGTTACTGAACCAGTAGATATTAAGTTCGAAATAAGTGCATCATCCGTTAATGCAGTTCTTGGTATATTGAATAATTGTTCACCACTACCACTAAAGAATGAACCACTACTTAAAAATACAGAACCTGTAAAAGTAGAACCACTTAATTCTGATTCTACAACTAATCCAAAGTTTGGAGAAACTGATGCGGTTACTGAACCACTTCTAATATTATTTGTAATAAGTGCATCTTCAGTAAGTGCTGATTTTGGTATATCAAATAACTCTGCACCACTACCACTAAATATACTACCACTACTTAATCTTAAACTACCACTAAATGTTGAACCACTAGCTTCGGATTTTACAACAAATCCATCAGCATCAGAAACCGATGCAGTTACACTACCAGTTGCTAATAAACCAGCTTCAAAAGCAAGAACTGCTTCAACAGCGTCTTGAGCATCATCTGAAAGTGCTGCTAATGGTACATTAAATAATTTTTCACCACTACCAGAAATAAATGAACCACTACTTAAAAATATTGAACCTGTAAATGTAGAACCACTATCTAATGAGTTTACTACAAAACCAGTATCAGGTGATACGGAAGCAGTTACTGAACCACTAATAATTAAATTCGTTTCTAATGCATCTTCGGTAAGTGCTGAACGAGGAATATCGAAAAGATTAGCACCACTACCACTAAATATACTACCACTATTAAGTTGAACTGCTCCACTTACAAATATTGAACCACTAAATTCAGATTTTACTGAACCAGTTGATTCTACCTTAAAAACTCCAGATGGGTCTAAAGATGCGGTTACTGAACCTGTTACGATTCTTGATGAATCAAATGCATCATCGGTAAGTGCAGTTCTTGGAATGTTAAAAAGATTTTCACCACTACCACTAAATGAAGAACCACTATTTAATTCTATATTTCCACTAACTAAAAGTGAACCACTTAATTCAGTTGTTACTGAACTACTACCAAATACTCTAAAGAATCCAGAATCATCAACAGATGCACTTACTGAACCAGTTGCTATGATTGGAGTAACTAATGCATCAGGTGCTAGTGCTGATTTTGGAATGTTAAATAATCCCTCACCACTACCACTAAAGAATGAACCACTATTTAATTCAATAGTTCCACTTGCGAATGTAGAACCACTTAATTCAGTTATTCCTACTATTATAGTATCTGATAAAGATGATGTTCCTTCTACACTAAATCCTCCAGTAACATTTGTATCACCATTTATTTCTAATGAACCAGTAATTCCAACTGAACCTGTAAATTCTTGCTTATCAGTAAGTTCATCACCAAAGATATTTGAACCAGATGAAAAAATAACTGAAGAGGAAATAATTTCTACAATTAATTCTCTAGCTACAATACGATTATCAACAATTAAATCACCAGTAACTCTTACATCACCATCTACATCTACATCACCATCAAATGATGATGATACATTTACTAAGAATCCAGTATTTGGTGAAATTGATGCTGATGCAGAACCTGATAATAATCTTACTGCTTCTGGAAGGTTATTTAATTCAGAACCATCTCCACTAAATGAACCACTAAATGAACCAGTAACTTGCTCTAATTGAAGTGTTGTAACAAATAAACGATTACCATCAGCATCAGAAGCAACAAGAGCAATAGAACCAGAAGAAAGTGAACCACTCTCAGGTACACCTAAGTTTGGTTCAGCCTCATTCAGCCTTAGATATTCATATCTATTCTCCGATACATCGGAGGGCCTTATTACTTTAACCTTTCCGCTTAATAATTGGCTCATTTATTTGTGTTCTTAATATATAATTATTCGTTTGCACTTTCAAGTATCGATAGAATTACCGTTAAATCGGTAGAACCTGATACAATTAGTGAAAATTGTTGTTCTAATACTAATTTACCCGCCACAATCGGTGATAATGAATCTCCAGCAGGTATCGTTACATTTGTAATTAAATCAACGGGTTCTTGTTCAACTCTCGTTGGATTTGATATGGTATCAGATATTGCATCAAACAAATTAACTGAAGCACTGATTGAACCTGATTCTGCTATTAATGTATTATCAAAAGATTGTGTAACACTATCTTGATATAATCTAGGTATATCAATTGAACCCGTTACAGATTCATTAATAAGTATTTGTTGTACTAATAAATTAGCGTAATCTATCGATTGATAAGATGCTGTATAATAATCATTAGGTATTAAGATTTCTCCGTTCTTATTATAATAAGAAAGAGCTGCTTTTTTACTCTGAAGTGTTCCTCCTTCGATTAAATCCGCCTCAACACCATCCACAGCAGTTCTAACATATCCTTCAAAGAAAGAAGATGTAAAACTAAATGGAATTTGTGTTAAATTGTTTTGAAAATTTGTGTATGCCGCTGATTCTTTTTCTAAAAATGTTTGATTTTTAGCTATAAGTGCGGATGCGCTTAAAAAACTACCCGAATTACTTATTGAATCTACTTGTGGAACTGGCAAATCCCTATTACTTGTTATACTAATAGTAACGGGTTCATCTGTAGTTCCAGTATTCGTTATTTGAGCAGATAATAAAATAGTAGAAACTCCTTTTGGAGCTGAATATACTACATCATCATCACCTGTCAAAGTGGTAAGTACGGATTTAAATGCGTTTAGTGGTATTAATTCTTCTGCCATATCCTATATAAATATTTCTTTTATTTTTATTCACTTTTTTTATTAATCCTGCAGTGCTAATGAGAATGGTGTTACAAGTGAGAATAACGATTTAGAGAATGTTCTACCCTCTAATGTACCAGAAGCTTGTTTAATAACAAGACCTCCACCAATTCTAAAGTCACCAAGTTCGTTACCAGAAGTAAAGAATACTCTACCTCCACCAATTTCAGTAATTTCCTTATCAGGATCAGGTACACCATCACCACCTTGGTTAGGAGGTAATGCTTTATAAGTTACACCAGCACCAGCGTAAGAGAAATCATGTCCAGTTGTAATAATTAAAGAACCAAACTCTTCAACAGGCGCTTGTCTAGCAGCGAATTGGAATTGAGTTCTTAAATATCTATTAGTTTCTGCAGTTTCTTTCTTTTGTTCGTTAATAACAACAGCTGCACTTCCATACACTCCATTGTAATACGATTCAGCCGCTCTGATACTTCTCTCATTACCACCATAGATGATATCAGTTGCGATAGCATCTAAAATAAATCCAGTATCTCTATAACATTTTTCTTCATTGTAATCAAAAGTAGGGAATGCCGCATTTGTGTACGATATTGCCTTACCTTGTAATACTTTTTTCTCCGCTCTAAGTGCATTAGCTCCATTTTTATTTAATAAGAATGGGAATACTAATTGTTGTTGTTTGATTATCTTTTCAGCCAACCCTTTTGAGAAATCAATACCATCAGTTGTTTGTGGTTTTTGTTCCGTAGTTGCGATTGAAGGAATATAGTAGTAGAATGTACCTGCTTGTACTGCTCTAGCATTACCACCATATGTTAAATCAGTTGCTACTGCATCTATGATGTATCCTAAATCTCTACTACAACTAACTTCGTTGTATTCAAACTCACTCCAAGACGAACTTAGATAAGCGATTGTTTCTTTTTGTATAAATGTTGTGTTATCTCTTAATAACTGAACACCATTTTTAATTTCAGCTGATGGATTTATGTATTCTAAGTTTTGAACTACATTTTGTGAAGTTCCATTAGCAAATCTAATTCCATCAATTGTTGGGTCTAACTGATTAGCTTCTGATGGAGTACCACCCTTAGTTGCTCTTGATGGGTATCTCCAATAGTATAATCCAGCTACTCTACTTCTTTCATTTCCACCGTAAACTAAATCAGTTACAGCTGCATCAATTATATATCCAGTATCTCTTCTACATTTATCTTCGTTGTAAGTTACATTACTCCAAGAAGATGATATAAATTCGATAGTTTCATTTTGTACGAAACTTCTATTGTTTCTTAGTAATTCAGCCGATGCAGATACTTCAGATGTTGGTGAAACGAATATTGTATTTTCTAATACTTTTTCAGCCAATCTAGCAGAGTAGTTAATTCCATCAATTGTTTGATTTAATTGTCCGTTTGGATTAGTTTGGTAATTAACAGTTGCATCTGATGGGTATAAGTAATAGTACTCACCATTTACTCTACCTCTTTCATTTCCACCATATAAGAAATCCGTTGCTACACCATTTAAGATATATCCAGTATCTCTCTTACATTTATCTTCATTGTAATCAAATGTACTCCAAGAAGATGAGATGTAAGCGATTACTTCATTCTGAATAAATTCTTTATTATCTAAAAGAACTTTATTTCCAGCTAATCTCTCAGCCGATGCCGTTACGAATATTTCGTTTTGTACTAATTTACTTGCCACATCACCCGCGTACTTAATACCCGTTGTAGTTGGTTCTAATTGAGTTGATGTTGCTGATGAAGGATATTTGTAGTAGTATTCTCCTGCAATCTTACTTCTTTGGTTACCACCATAAAGTAAATCAGTAGATACTGCATCTAAAATATGTCCAACATCTCTCATACAAGTTGCTTCTACATAATCAAACCCTTCCCAAGAAGAACTTAGGTAAGAAATTGATTCAGATTGAATAAACTCTCTATTATTTCTAATTAATTCAACTGATGCTGATATTTGAGCTGATGGGAAATCAAATGTTACACCTTTAACGATTTGTTCAGTTAATTGTGATGCGTAATTGATACCATCAATAGTTTGTTGAGCTTGAGAACCAGTTCCATTAGCTTCAGATGGGAATTGATAGTAGAACTTAGCGTTTACTACTGATTGAGATACGATTCCATATCTTAAATCTTCTGCTACACCATTTACAATAAATCCAACATCTCTTCTACACTTAACATCATCATAATCAAATCCTATCCACGAAGAAGAAATATATTCTACAACTTCATTTTGTATAAATGGTACACTTTCAGTAATCAATCCATATGTAGTTAGAATATCAGAACCAGTTAATAATGAACCATATTCAAATGCAGGTTGAACAACACTTACTGAATTTTGCTCAGTTCTAACAAATGTGTGAACTGATTGTGGTAAATGTTTAATTGCTCCATTTGATGCTGATACGAATGTGTGAACTGATTGAGGTAGATGTTTTACAGCGTTTGTTGATGCAGATACAAATGTGTGTACCGAACCAGAAGCACTTCCACCATCTCCTACATTTATTGTAAATGTACCAGTTTGTCTTTCTAATCCATCATTTGTAGCCGATACAAATGTATGTGTGTTTGTATATGAGGAAGAACCTATGTTTATATCAAACGTATTTGTAGTTACATTAGAAATTTCTAACCATCTTCCATTTGGATAATCTATTCCAGCTCTTGGATATGATTTTTCAACAGTATCACCATCCAATACACAAGTATAAGTTAGAGAATTATTATCTAATTTGATATAATCACCATTACTAAAATTATGATTAGCTATTGTTATAGTAACATCACCAGTTGATGCGTTATAAGGAGCATCAGTTACAGTATGTGATGTAGTTCCAACTGAAGTAATAACTATTGATTGTTCAGCGTATGGGTCAGAACCACTTCTTGGATAAGAATGAACAGATGTATCACCATCTTGGTCACAAGTAAATGCGAATGATTCATTTTCTAATACTACACTTCTACCAACACCTATACCATGCTGTCCAACAGTTACAATCATATCACCACTTAATGCGTTGTAATCAACATCCGATGGTGTAAAGAATTTATTTGGACCCGAAATACCAACATTTACAGTCATTGTAGTATCAGTAATATCCGTTATCTTCATTGAACGTCCAGCGAATGGGTCAATACCAACTCTTGGATATGATTTAACTGATTGATTATTATCCATATCACAAGTGAAAGCAAATGATTCAATATCTAAAATGATACCTTCACCAATACTTAAACTATGACTTTCAACAGTCATTACGAATTCACCCGTTGCTGGGTCATAAGATGCAGTTGTTGGATTAAATTCTACATTAGGTCCAGACGCTCCTACGTTAACAGTTATAGTATTATTGGTTTTTGAAAGAATTTCTAATTCATTATTGTAAGCAGGTTGTCCAACTGAAGGTAATTTATCTTCAGTTTTGTTGTTATCCATATCACAAGTAAATGTGAACGATTCAGGTGATAAGTATATACCCTCACCCTCAGTATAAGAATGACTTTCAATTGTTAATACAAACTCACCATTTGATGGGTCATAAGTTGCGTTAGTTGGAGTTGAATCTGCTTTTCCATTAGCTATTGCATCTGATACAATTGCGAATGAAGATGAAATTGTGTTAAAAATAGTAACATCAGTTATACTACTACCAGTTGCTGGTGAGAATGAAGTTACTTTAATTCCATTATCAGTATTCAAACTTCCTGTTTGAACAAATAATGTTTCTTTGTTAACTAATTTTTCAATTAAATCTTTAGTATAGATTAATGCATCAGTAGTTTCATCTAATTGATTACCAGTTGCTTCAGATGGGAATCTATAATAGAATTCACCAGCAGTTAATGCTCTTTGGTTTCCACCATATCTTAAATCAGTAGCAACAGCATCAATTATGAATCCAGTATCTCTACTACAACTTAATTCATTGTATTCAAAGTTTGGATATTTAGCGTTTACGAATGCTACAGTTTCAGCTTGTAAGAATTCTCTATTTTCTCTAATTGTATCATAAACAAATTCAACTTCATTTGATGCAGTTTGGAAAACAGCTCCACTTACTATTTCAGTTACTATATTTTGTACATAATCAATAGCAGTTACAGTTGGGTCTTTTTGTCTATTTTCATTTGGTACACCACCACTAATAGCTGCTGATGGGAATCTGTAATAATAATCTCCAGCATTCACACTTCTTTCATTTCCACCATATAATAAATCAGTAGAAACTGCATCTATAATATGAGTAATATCTCTTTTACAAGTTATTTCATTATAAGTAAATCCATCCCACGAAGATGATAAGAATTCAATTGTTTCATTTTGAATAAATTCTCTATTATTTCTAATCAATTCATAAGAACCACTAACTACTGCGGATGCAGTTTGGAACGTATATCCTCTTACAATACTTTCTGCTAATCTACCAGCATAATTAATACCATCTAAAGTTTGTTGTAATTGTGCACCTTGTGCCTGAGATGGGAAATCATAGTAGAATTTACCATTGAATATAGATGCAGAATTTGCGTTATACAACATATCTTCAGCTGCCCCACTTATAATTCCTCCTATATCTCTACTACACTTACTTTCATCATATGATGCAGTTGACCAAGAAGATGATAAATAAGCAATTGATTCACTTTGAATAAATCCAATATTTTCTTTTAATAAGTTATATGCTGCAATTGTTGTTGGTGATTCTGATGGAGCTCCATACTCAACAACAGTTGGTAATGAACCAGTTCCATTTTTAACAATATTAGTTACAATTGCAATTGATGATGAAATTAATCTTTGTTGTAATCTATCTCCAAATGATTCAGATGTAAATTGAACTGCGTCAGTAACTTTAATTAAGTTATCAACATCAGAGTTATTTTTAACAACGTTTGGTTTAACACCCAATCCATTTTGTAATATATTTTCAATTATACCAACTGATGTATTTACTTTATTAATTTCAATTGATGAACCTACAATAGAAGAAGTAAACTGATTTGCTGAAGTTACTTTAATATTGTTTTCAGCATTAGTTACTAATTTTGGTAAAATACTTATTGAGTTATTTTCAGTTCTAACAAAAGTATGACCTGCCTGAGGTAAATGTTTAACTGCTCCTTTAGATGCAGATACAAATGTATGTAATGATTGAGGTTCATGTTTAACAGCGTTTGCTGAAGCTGATACGAATGTATGTAATGAACCTGAAGCGCTTCCACCATCACCTACATTTATTGTAAATGTACCAGTTTGTCTCTCAATACCATTTGCTGCAGCTGATATAAATTTGTGTTCTCCTATATATGATGATGCACCAATATTAATATTAAATGTATTCGTAGTTACATTAGAAATTTCTAGCCATCTTCCAGATGGGTAATCATAAGCAGGTCTTGGATATGATTTAGTAGTTGTATTATCATCTAATACACAAGTATAAGTTAATGCGTTATCAGCAACTTTAACATAATCACCATTACTAAATCCGTGATTGGCGATTGTTAGTGTTACTACACCTGTTACTGAGTTGTATGGAGCGTTTGTTGGAGTATGCGATGTTGTACCTACCGAAGTAATCACAATTGATTGTTCAGCGTATGGGTCAGAACCACTTCTTGGATAAGAGTGAGTTGTAGCATCTCCATCTTGGTCACAAGTGAACGCAAAAGATTCATTTTCTAATACTACACTTCTTCCTACTCCTAAACCAAATGATTCAGTAACAGTTAGAGTCATATCACCACTTAAAGCATCATATGATGCAGTAGTTGGTGTAAAGTATTTATTAGGACCTGATATACCTACATTTACCGTCATTGTATTTGAAGTTACCGAAGTAAGTTTCATTGAACGTCCAGCGAATGGGTCAATTCCAAATCTAGGATAAGATTTAGTTGATTGGTTGTTATCCATATCACAAGTAAATGCAAATGAACCAGTACTTAATACTATACCTTCTCCAACACTTAATGTGTGAGTTCCAGTTGTAATTACGAAATCACCATTAGCAGGGTCATAAGTTGCATTAGTTGGAGTCCATTCAATATCAGGATCCGATGCTCCTACATTTACAGTTATAGTATCAGTAGTTTTTGCTGTTATCTCTAATTTATTAGTATAAGCAGGTTGTCCAACTGAAGGTAATTTGTGTTCAGTTCTGTTCCCATCCATCGTACAAGTAAATGTAAACGATTCTGGTCTTATATAAATTTCATCTCCAATATCCAAAGTATGATTTGGAATAGTAACTACAAAGTTTCCATTTGATGGGTCATAAGTTGCTGTTGTTGGAGTAAATGAACCTGTACCATTTTCTATGATATTAATAATTTCTCCAAATGATGAACTTACAATACCAAATTCAGTATCAGTTACATAAGTACCACTAGCAGTTACATAAGAACCAGTTGTTAGTTGTTGTGGAGTATCTAATGTATCATCAAACCACTTAGCTAATGCAAATGGTGTATCATCGGTTCCGAATCTAATAATATCATTAATAAACCCTACACTACGAGTTACAAATGCTGATTCAACTTCACTACCACTTAGTGAAGAAGTAAATTGAGATGTATCATTAATTTTAATTAATCCTTCAATATTTTCAGTTAATATAGGTAAAGTACTTACTGAATCTCGTTGAGTTCTAATAAATGTATGAGCTGATTGAGGTAAATGTTTCAATGCCCCATTGGAAGCTGATACAAAAGTATGAACTGATTGAGGTTCATGTTTAACTGCTCTATTGGATGCTGATACGAATGTATGTAATGAACCAGAAGCACTTCCACCATCTCCTACATTAATTGTAAACGTTCCATCTTGTCTCTTCAATCCATTAGTAGTTGCTGATACAAATGTATGTGAACCTACATATGGTGAAGAACCTATATTGATATCAAATGTGTTAGTTGTTACATTTGAAATTTCTAACCATCTTCCACTTGGATAATCGTAATTAGGTCTTGGGTAAGATTTTGTAGTTATATTTTTATCTAATACACAAGTATAAGTTAGAGAATTATCATCTAATTTTATGTAATCTCCATTATTGAAATTGTGGTTAGCTATTGTAATAGTTACATCACCAGTTGCAGAATCATATGGTGCATCGGTTACACTATGAGAAGTAGTTCCAACTGAAGTGATTTTTATTGATTGCTCAGCGTATGGGTCAGAACCACTTCTTGGATAAGAATGAGTAGTTACGTTACTATCCATATCACAAGTGAATGCAAATGATTCGTTTTCTAACACCACACTTCTACCAACACCCAATCCGAATGATTCAGTAACAGTTAGAGTCATATCTCCACTTAGAGAATTGTAAGAAGCAGATACAGGTGTGAAATATTTATTCGGACCTGATACTCCTACATTAAATGTCATTGTAGTATCAGTTACAGCCGTAAGAGGAAGTGAACGTACTGAATACGGGTCAATACCAACTCTTGGGTAGGATTTAACTGATTGGTCGTTATCCATATCACAAGTAAATGCGAATGATTCAGGTGACATTACTACACCTTCACCAATACTTAAACTATGACTTGCTACAGTTACAACAAATTCCCCAGTTAATGGGTCATAAGATGCAGTTGATGGATTGTATTCTACATTTGGACCCGATTTACCAACGTTTACAGTTATAGTATCTGATGTTGTTGATTTAATTGTTAATCTATTATCATAAGCAGGTTGTCCAATTGATGGAAGTTTGTGCTCAGTTCTATTTCCATCCATATCACAAGTGAATACAAATGATTCAGGTTTTAGATAGATACTATCACCACTATGTAAATTATGTTTAGGTACAGTCATTAAGAAATCACCATTAGCAGGGTCATAAGTTGCTGTTTTAGGTGTGAATGATTCAATACCTGTTTTTATAATTCCAGTTACAATATCATATGATTCACTAACTTCAGTTTGATATGAACCACTCAATGCAATTGATGAAGATACTGAATTAAATGATGTTACTTTTATATTTCCATCACTATTAGAAACTTTAGATGGAGTTTTAGTTATTAATTGAGATAAAACACTTATTGAGTTATTTTGAGTTCTAACAAAAGTATGACCTGCCTGAGGTAGGTGTTTTACTGCTCCATTAGAAGCTGATACAAAAGTATGAACTGATTGTGGTAAATGTTTTACAGCGTTTATTGATGCTGATACAAATGTATGTATTGAGCCACTTGCACTTCCACCATCTCCAACGTTTATTGTAAATGTTCCAGTTTGTCTTTCTAAACCATTTGTTGTAGCTGATACAAAAGTATGAGCTGATGTGTAAGATGATGAACCAATGTTAATATCGAAAGTATTAGTTGTTACATTAGAAATTTCTAACCATCTTCCAGATGGGTAATCATAACCAGGTCTTGGATATGATTTCTCAACACTATTACCATCTAATATACAAGTATAGGTTAGAGAATTATCAGAAAGTTTGATATAATCTCCATTACTAAATCCATGTCCTGTGATTGTTATAGTAACATCACCAGTAGATGCATCATAAGGTGCATTAGTTATAGTATGGGATGTAGTTCCAACTGAATTTATTACAATTGATTGTTCCGCATATGGGTCTGAACCTAATCTTGGGTAAGAGTGAACAGATGTATCACCATCTTGGTCACAAGTGAAAGCAAAAGATTCGTTTTCTAATACTACACTTCTTCCTACTCCTAATCCGTGCTGTCCAACAGTTACAACCATATCACCACTCAATGCGTTGTAATCAACATCAGTTGGTGTAAATAATTTATTCGGAGCCGATACTCCAACATTAACAGTCATTGTTGTATCAGTAACATCAGTTATAATCATTGAACGACCTGCAAATGGGTCTATTCCAAATCGAGGGTAAGATTTAACAGATTGGTTATTGTCCATATCACAAGTGAATGCAAATGAACCAGTATCTAATACGATACCCTCACCAATACTTAAACTATGATTACCAGTTGTGATTACAAATTCTCCAGTTGCTGGGTCATAAGATGCAGAAGAAGGTGTGAACTCTACATTAGGACCTGATTTACCAACATCCACAGTTATAGTATCTTCGGTTACCGATTTAACTTTTAATTTATTATTATATGCTGGTTGTCCAATTGATGGTAATTTATGTTCCGTTCTATTATTATCCATTGTACAAGTGAATACAAACGATTCTGGTCTTATACAAATTTCATCCCCAACATCTAAACCATGTTTAGAAATAGTAACTACAAAGTCTCCATTTGATGGGTCATAAGTTGCTGTTGTTGGAGTAAATGTTTTTTGTGTAATTATATCTCTAACTAAATTCTTAGCATATACAATACCCTCAATAGTTTCTACTTTTTGTACGGTAGTTGCTTCAGATGGGAATAAGTAATAAAATTCTCCACTCTTAATACTTCGTTGATTACCACCCCATAAGAAATCGGTTGCAACACCATCTAAGATGTGTCCAACATCTCTTCTACACTTTTCTCTATTATATGTAAAGAATGGGAATGTGTAATCAATGTATTCAGTTACTTCTTTTTGAATTAAAGTTCTATTATCTCTAATCGTATTCCAAATACTTAATTTAGTTTCTGAAGGTTGTACTAATACTACATTCTGAATTAATTTTTGAACTAAGTTAGCTGCATGTACGATACCATCGATAGTTTGTGTTTTTTGAACACTTGTTGCTTCTGATGGATATAAGTAATAGTACTCACCAGCAATAACACTTCTTTCATTTCCACCATATCTTAAATCGGTAGATACAGCATCTAAGATGTGTCCAACATCTCTACTACATTTAGCTTCATCATAATCAAATCCAACCCAAGAAGATGAAATGTAAGCAATTACTTCAGCTTGAACCAATTCTCTATTTTGTTCTATCGTTTGATATAATCCTTCTCTTTCTACTGATGGATTTACTAATATAGTATTACTCATTACCTTATCAGATAATCTTTGAGCATGAACTATACCATCAACAGTTTGGTCTAATTGTGAACCTTGTGCTTGTGATGGATATTTGTAATAGAAATCTCCAGCAATTATACTTCTCTCATTTCCACCATACAATAAATCAGTAATTGCTGCATCTATTATGTATCCAGTATCTCTCTTACATTTTACATCATCATAATCAGCTGCATTCCAAGAAGATGAAACATATTCAATTACTTCATTTTGGATTAAATCTCTATTTTCTAATACTAAGTTATAAGCATTTACTTTATCTGAAGATAGTGGTGTAAATACTGCTCCACTTACTACTTTTTGTGCAACTTCACCAGCATATTCAATACCATCTAAAGTTGGGAATAGTTGAGAACCAGTTGCTTCAGATGGGAATTTATAATAGAATATACCAGCATTAATTGTTCTTTCGTTACCACCATAAACAATATCAGTAATTGATGCATCTAAGATGTGTACGATATCTCTTTTACAAGTTTCTTCTGGATAATCAAAATCACTCCAAGAAGCTGATAGGAATGCAATTCCCTCTTCTTTAATAAACTCTTTATTATTGTTTATAATTGTTTGTGTATCTAATCTATCTTGAACTGGATTTGAGAATGTTACATTCGATGCTATTTTTTGTGCTACCCTACTTGCGTATCGAATTCCATCAATCGTTTGACTCAATTGTGAACCTTGTGCTTGTGATGGATACTCTAAGTAGAACTTACCATTAAAGATAGATGCTGAGTAAACATTGTGAATTAAATCTTCAGCTGCTCCACTAACAATACCAGCAACATCTCTCATACATTTATCTTCATCATATGATGCAGTTGACCAAGAAGATGATAAGTATGCTATTGTTTCTTCTTTTATGAAATCAATATTTGATTTTAATAAGTTGTAAGCTGCAACAGTTGATGAAGCAGTTACCTCACTACCATACAATGATGATGATTCATAAGAACCACTTCCAAATTCTATAATCTTAGTTACAATATCAAATGCCCCAGAAATAAATTCTATATCTGCAGCTGATGCTGAGATAGAAGATGTAGTAAACTGAGTTTCAGTTGTTACTGCGATTGCTTCTTCAGTATTATCAATTTGTGGAGGAATTACAGTTACCGAATCATTTATAGTTCTAACAAATGTGTGAACTGATTGTGGTAGATGTTTAACTGCTCCATAAGATGCTGATACGAATGTGTGAACTGATTGTGGTTCATGCTTAACTGCATTTGTTGATGCAGATACAAATGTATGGATTGAACCACTTGCACTTCCACCATCACCTACATTAATTGTAAATGTACCATCTTGTCTTTTTATTCCATTAGTTGTAGCAGATACAAATGTATGTGCTCCAGTGTAAGAAGATGAACCTATATTAATATCAAATGTATTAGTTGTTACATTTGAAATTTGTAACCATCTTCCAGATGGAGAATCATATCCAGCTCTTGGATAAGATTTCTGAGTTGTGTTTCCATCTAATACACAAGTATAAGTTAATGCACCATCATCAACTTTTATATAATCATTATTAGAGAATCCATGATTAGAGATTGTGAGTGTTACGATACCAGTTGTTGGATTGTATGGTGCATTTGTTGGAGTATGTGATGTAGTTCCAACTGAAATAATTTTTATCGATTGTTCTGCATATGGGTCTGAACCACTTCTTGGGTAAGAGTGAGTTGTAGAATCACCATCTTGGTCACAAGTAAATGCGAATGATTCATTTTCTAATACTACACTTCTACTTACACCCAATCCATGTTGACCTACTGTCAATACCATTTCCCCAGTCAATGCATTATAATTAACATCAGATGGAGTAAAATATTTATTAGGACCTGAGATACCAACATTTACAGTCATTGTATTATTGGTAACATCAGTTATAATCATTGAACGACCAGCGTAAGGGTCTATACCCAATCTAGGGTAAGATTTAACTGATTGGTCATTATCCATATCACAAGTGAAAGCAAATGATTCAGTATCTAATATAATTCCCTCACCAACACTTAAAGTATGTGTACCAGTTGTTATTACAAATTCTCCAGTTGCTGGGTCATAAGATGCGTTAGTTGGATTAAATTGTACATTAGGACCTGATTTGCCAACATTTACAGTTACAGTATTATTTGTTACAGATTTAATTCCTAATTTAGTATTGTAAGCAGGTTGACCAACTGAAGGTAATTTGTGTTCAGTTTTGTTATCATCCATTTCACAAGTAAATGTGAATGATTCTGGTTTTAGATAGATACTATCAGTTTTTCTAAATTTGTGATTTGGAATAGTCATTACAAAATCACCATCAGCAGGGTCATAAGTTGCTGTTGTTGGAGTAGAACCAGTTCCAAATTCTATAATATCTAATACAGTTTCAAATGAAGATGATAATTTAGATATAAGAGTTTCTGAACCAACTAATGAAGAAGTAAATTGAGTTGCATCACTTCTTTTAACTAAACCTTCAATGTTTTTAGTTAGAATTGGTAAAGTACTTACTGAATCTTTGTTTGTTCTAACAAAAGTATGAACTGATTGAGGTAAGTGTTTAATAGCTTTTCTCGATGCAGATACAAATGTGTGAACTGATTGTGGTTCATGCTTCACAGCGTTTGATGAAGCTGATACAAATGTATGTAAAGAGTTTGATGCCGTTCCACCATCTCCTACATTTATTGTAAATGTACCAGTTTGCCTTCTTATACCACCAGTAGTTGCCGATACAAATGTATGTGCTGATTTATATGATGATGCTCCAATGTTAATATCAAATGTATTAGTTGTTACATTTGAAATCTCTAACCATCTTCCACTTGGATAATCATATCCAGCTCTTGGATAAGATTTTTGAACAGTGTTTCCATCCAATACACAAGTATAGATTAAAGCTCCATTATCAACCTTAACATAATCTCCATTACTAAATCCATGTCCAGCAATAGTTAAAGTTACAATTCCAGTTGATGCGTTATAAGGAGCATCAGTTGGTGTGTGTTGAGTATTTCCAACTGATTTAATTTCTATCGATTTACCAGCATATGGGTCAGAACCTGGTCTTGGATACGAATGTGTTGTAGCATCTGAATCTTGGTCACAAGTAAATGCGAATGATTCATCTTTTAATACTACACTTCTTCCAACTCCTAAACCATGCTGTCCAACAGTTACAATCATATCACCAGTCAATGCATTATAAGATGCAGATGTTGGAGTAAAGTATTTATTTGGACCCGATGCTCCAACGTTAAACGTCATTGTTGTATCAGTTACCGAAGTAATTGGAATAGAACGAACTGCAAATGGGTCAATACCAACTCTTGGATATGATTTAACCGCCTGGTCATTATCCATATCACAAGTGAATGCAAATGCTTCTGGTGAAAGTATAATACCTTCTCCAACACTTAAAGTATGTTTACCAACAGTTGCAACGAAATTTCCAGTTAATGGGTCATAACTTGCGTTAGTTGGATTGAATTCTATATTCGGACCTGATTTACCAACGTTTACACTTATGGTATTATCAGTTATTGAATTTATTGTTAATTGTTTATTGTATGCGGGTTGTCCAACTGAAGGTAATTTATGCTCAGTTCTATTACCATCCATATCACAAGTGAATACGAATGATTCTGGTCTTAAATAAATTCTATCATTAACATCTAAATCATGTTGAGAAATAGTCATTACAAACTCACCATCAGCTGGATTATACGTTGCTGTTGTTGGTGTATAAGAATCTATACCACTTTTTAGAATCCCAACTACCGTACTGAATCCTCCACTTACTATATTTCTATCAGAAACACTAGCATCTAAGGATGAAGTATATTGTACACCATCAGTTACTTTTATATTATTTTTAGTGTTTACTACTTTTTCAAATTCACCTTTAGTTGGAACATAAACAAATTCCTGCTCAGATGATAATGGTAAACTATCTACAATGTTTATTACACCACTAGCCGAAACATTTGTTGGATTCACATAGAAAAGTGTATCAGGTGTATCTACTAAAGGAGTAAATGTTATCGTACCAAATGTAATACCATTATTTATTAAACCAATACTTTCATATACATCATATGTAGTACCAGCAGTTCTTTTGGTTTTAATTAAGAATGGTGCATTAATATTAATATCTTCAAAACCTAAATCATTAACAGAGAAAGTGTACATTTCATTTCTAACCAATGTTAACGTTGGGTCTTTTTTAGAACCCAAGAAAGAACCAGTATCTTCTCCACCTAATCTCCATCCTTCTCTACCATCAAAGTATTTTAATTGATTATCATTAATATAAAATGCAGTTGAATCGTTTGGTAAAGAAACAACTTCAAAATAAGATGAAGAATTAGCTGAACCTGATATTTCCTTACTTCCACTAATTCCATACTCAACAATATCAATTACAGTTCTAAATGATTCTGAAATTTCTGATGAAATTGGAGTTGATGCTGATATAGAAGATGTATATTGTGAATTGTTATTAAACTTAATTCCATCTTTTACATTTGAAACTTCTACTATATCATTTGGTAATGTTGTACCAATTGTAGTTGTTATTAAGTTATCACCATAAGAATTTTTAGGAATACCAACTTGAGAAATAGGTAAACCATTTGGTGCAAATCCAACAACTATATCTGAAGTTATTGAGCTTCCACTTTCTATAATCGTAGTTACTATTTCGAATGATTGAGAAATACTACTAAGTTCACTATTACTAGCAGTTATCGATGAGGTTATTAATGTTGTACTACTAACTAACTTTGGCTCTTCTAATGTCCATTCTAAATTAGGTGTATTACCAGCAATAGCTGCAAGTAATGAATCTTCACCTTGCTTAATAATATCTTCAACTAATCCAAATGAAGAACTAACTTTTACTTTTTCAGTTTCACTACCAGATACCAAAGATGATGAGAATGGTAGAATATTACCAACTTTAACTCTTGAATATGTGTTATCAATTACCGCTGGAGCTTCTACTATTTCATTTACAATTACTTTATCAATAAATGATTTAGCGTAAGAAATACCATCAACAGTTTCATTTAGTTGGTCTCCATTTACTTTCGAAGGAATTTCACCATAGTATAATCCAGCTCTAACTGATTTTTGATTACCACCATAATATAAATCAGTTGCAACTGCATCTACAATAAATCCAGTATCTCTTTTACATTTATCTCTTAGGTAAACTAAGTTAGGAAACTGAGTATCAATAAAGTTTACAGTTTCTTCTTGAATTAAACTTCTATTTTCAACAATTAAATCGTATGTTGATTGTATGATTGCTGATGCCGTTACGAATGTATCTTTAACAACTAATTTTTTAGATAAATCTCTTGCCCACTCTATACCATCTAATGTTGGTAATAGTTGTGTTGTTGTAGCAGTTGATGGGTATAGGTAATAGAACTCACCAGCTATTCTACTTCGTTCATTACCACCATATCTTAAATCAGTTGAAACTGCATCTATAATATGTCCAACATCTCTTTTACATTTATCTTCATCATAATCAAAGTTTCTCCAAGAAGATGATACATAAGAAATTACCTGATTTTGTATAAATAATTTATTATTTGTTAATAAATCATATCCGTTTATAACATTTACAGATGGCTCTACATAGGTTACATCACCAATCACCCTTTCTGCTATTCCACCAGCATATCTAATAGCATCTAATGTTTGTTGTTTTTGTGATGATGTTGCTTCTGATGGATATAGGTAATAGAAATTTCCATTTAAAACGGATTCTTCATTACCACCATATAATAAGTCGTGAGCTGCACCACTTACAATATACCCTAAATCTCTTTTACAAGTTGTTTCATTATAATCAAATGTACTCCAAGATGAAGAAAGATATGCTATTGTTTCTTCTTGAATAAATGATAAATTACCTAATAATGCATTGTATCCATTTTGATAATCAATTGATGGATTTTCAAATGAAGAACTTTGAATAATACTAGGTGCATAATCTGGACCTAATTCTAAAATTCTATAAACAGTTGCAAATGAAGAACTAATCTTATTTCTTACTTCTGCACTTGAAGAAATATCAGTAATAAATTGAGGTGTTTCAGTTATTTTTATATTACCAGCATTTGATGATGTAATTGGTGGTAATGGATTATCAGTATCATCCAGTCCAAACTCTACTATTCGTAAAACAGAATTATAATTTCTATTAATTATATCAACTTCAGTTTGAGTTGTTGCATCTGAAGTTATATAAGGAGTTTCATTTCCAACTTTTACTAAACCATCTATATTATCTACTAAAGTATAACTAGCAGTTGCTCTAGCTCCAATTTCTAACGTTTCTTTTACTTTATCAAATCTATCTTCGATTATTGCTAATTCAGTAGAGGTTGCTGATGTTGAACCTGTTATTTGATTTCCAAATGATACATTCCAAACCGAACCAGTGTTATATCCTCTTGTTGCTGATTTAGCTAATAAAGATGGAATATTACTTATACCACTTGATACAATGTTTGAAACTAATCTATATTCTGATTTTGCCTGTTCTGCAACTTTATCAGATGAATTATTACTACTAAATTGTTGTAATTCATCAGTTACTTTGATACCATCATTTGTATTTGGTACAAATTCAGGTATTGCAGTTAACCCATCCTCAATTGTATCAATAATAATTGTATAACCATCTCTTACTCTATTAAATGCTTCTAAGTTACCACCACTACCAGTAATAAACCTAGACCCACTAGCATACATACCAAAATCACCAAACGATGTGTTTGAGTTTAGAAGTACTGCTTGTCCACCATCTAATACCTTTACAGAATATGCTGAGAAGTTTGTAAAGAAGGATACCAACTGAATAAATCCTCTACCTACAACTTGACAACCCACACCATTAGGTGCGATTTGTGTATATGCATCCAATACCATTGAAGCAAGAGGTGAATCAGGATGGATTATATTTCCATCTACATTCAATCCACCACCACCAGCAGGAATATCCTCATATGCTTCTAAGAATGAGTTCTCCTGATTCGAAATCATCGAACAGTTCTGAACATAAGGAGATGTTGTAATAAATGAGTTTGGTGCGAATGCAATTGCGAAACCACTTCGAGAGTTATCTACTGATGGAAATACTCTCAATCCAGCAAATGTCATCTCTGAAAGGTAACATCCACTATTTACCCAAAATAAATCTTCGTTTTCGTTTTTAGCTACAATCTTAGTTACCCTTAAACCAGCTCCCCATACAGTTGTATTCTTTGGAAGTTCAATTGGGTTTTCTTCTAAGTAAGTTCCAGCAGATACTTCAATTGCAAAACCAGTAAATAAAGAACCAGTTGGTAACCCAAATCTACCATCATCTCCCGCAGTTGCTAATTCAGCAGCTCTTTTTACAGTTCTTAATGGAAATTGTGGTGTTCTACCATCATTTGTATCATCACCAGAAGTTGAAGATACATAAATAGTAGCATCCATTGCTCCGAAATCTTCAGGTTTGATTCCACCAAATAATCTTGAATCTAACGATTCTAATGAAACGGATGATGTTAATTCTAATGCTTGGTCACCAACTACATTAAGAGGTCCATCAATAGTAAGTGAACCACTTAATTCAACTGAACCAGTTATAGTAGATTTTTCAGAAGGGTCTGAACCTAAAGTAAAACTTTGAGATACAAGTAAAGAGCCAGATATAGATACACCTTGCGCAAAGGAGGTATCCCTAATAAAATCCTGTATCTCTTCTACCTGTTTTCTGGATATTAATCTTGCCATTCCTTTATTCTATTTCTACTATTTTACCCTTAATTGTAAATGCGTTTGTTGGTACTTCCAACGGTACTCTTGTGATATCTTCATTAAATATCATTCTAATTTCTTTTGAACCACTAGCGTATTGACCTGATAATAATTCAGTTCCCTCACCATCATATAACTTTACATTATATTTAGTTCTATCTTGCTTTACTCCATAAAGAAATACATCTAAATAATCAAATGCGTTATCTACTTGTAAATCTTCATATACAAATCTATATCCTTCTATATCTACTCTATCCAATAAATCACCATCATTGTTACCATCTTTAGAACCTAAAAATAAAGTAAATAATTTTTGAGTAGCAGAATCCAAAGATGATGAGGTTGGAGTAAACTCATTGATAAACGTATCTTCTATTACTTCCAATACAAAATTTTTGAAAGATTGTCTATCTCTCTTTTTTACTGTATTACCTGTGTATATGTTTGGAACCTTTCTACTCATTAGTTAACTCTTTCAATATCACCTTTTATAAATATCCTATCATCAGTAGAGAAAGACCAAGGGTCTCCATTTCTATCTTCTAATGGAAAGTTTTCTTTTTTCATTTTTACATAGAAATCATTTCCAACTTGTTCGTAAACATAATCTTGACTTCTAACGAATAATTCACCTTGAGAGTCATCTGTTAATAAATACATAAAAACATCAAATCTTGCATGCGGTTTTCTTTTATCTTTTAATCTTGAATCTAAAGTTTTTATTCTCATATTTTCAACTTTAAAAATCCAATAAAGTGGATGATAAAATTCATATCTATCTCCACCATTTTTATCAGAAGGAACACCTGAAAATGTATTAGGTGCGTTTACCTCTTTTAGAATATTTTTTAAAGTAAATATGTTCATAATTCAATAAATTTACCAGTTACAGAAACTTCATCTTGAGAATCCAAAATGTATGTAATTTCACCACCACTTTCAAAAGCTTGAGTATTATCCAATTTAAATAATATTCTGTTTATACTACCATCAAATGTATAAGTGTATGCATTTGGTGTTATAAACACTCCATTAATATAGATTCTAAACCAACCTTTAGTATCAAATGTACCTCTTAGTTCTTGTGGTAAAATAGGTAATTCAGAATTTTCTAAATAGAAATAAGAAAACTTATTTGTTACACCATCTGCTGTTTCATCAGGATATAAACTCTTATTAATATTTGCATCTTTAGAACCCCTAATTGCTACAAAATCTATAACGTTCTGATACTCATTATAAATATTAGGATTTGAGAATCTCATACCTGTTAAGTCAGTTTCTATACCCCATACAACTTTTTTAGGAGTGAATGATTTTTTAACAGTTGGTTTCTCATCATATGTTTCTGGAAGTAGGTATGCATTAACTACCATTGTAAAGGAAGTTCTAATGATTCTTTCTGAACCTTCTCCTACTTCTTGTTGGTTATCAAATGAATCAATACGAGTTCTAAATTTGAATCCCTTTTCACTTCCCCAATACCTATCAGTTGCATATTGAAATGCTTCGACTATGGTATTCATATGTTCGGTAAATGATGTCCAAATCATTACCTCATAAGTTACAGTTACATAATCAGGTACTGAAACTTCATATTGTTCAAATGCTTTTTGAGCATCTGGTTGTAATGAAAATCTTTCGTATCTATTCTTTTTAGAATATTTTCTATAAGCTGGTAATGTATTTACATCTTTAAATTGTGCTAAGTTTGTATCTCTTTCGATAGAGTTTCTTTTGAACATTACTAATGGAATCTGAATCTTACCTCTTTGGTCTCTCAGATATCCTTTTGCTCTAGCATTATTCCATCGTTCAGCATTACCATATAATAAAGGAACTTTAACTTGATTACCATGTTCTTCAACATCAGGTATCACAGTATCCACCATATATTCAGCAATAGTAGTATCTACATCTAAAAGTTTAACACCTTTAGTGTACTCCTTATCTATACCTCTTTGTAATGCTCTATTTGTTTCTTTCTTATTCATTATATAACTCTCATTTCAGTTTGAATAGAACTTCTTCTTGTCATAAATGTTGATGCAATGATTGAGAATTTCTCTCCACTTTGTCCACCAATTAATTGGTCCTCTCTCACATTATCGATTTCAAAATATGCATCATTGTGTTTAATAATATCACCAATCTCTGGATAGAATCCTTTTCCTTTTAGAGTAACTCTATTAAATCTAAATTCTACGTTTTGTCCACTATCAGCACCAAATCCTTCATATGAAACCGAAGAATCATCTCTTTCAATTACAGCAGTACATTCAGTACCTTGATAATAAGATTTGTTTAGGGATTCACCATAAAGGTTTGTTGATATATCTTCAATAGAGAGCTTGAATAGAACTACTGTTGTTTCAATCACAGCATCTACTAATTCCTTTGAAATAGATTCAAAGAATCTTATATCTCTATCTAATGCGAATCTTGGCATTTTATCCGGTGTATATCGTTAGTGGAACTTTTCGTAACATTTCTTGCTGATAATTAGATTCGTTATTTCTAATTTCAAACTGATTTTTTCTACTTAACTCTTCTAAGTTTTCTCTGAGTTGTTCAATCAAAGCATCTTTTTCAGTTTGAGCCTCAGCTCTTAATGCTGCTCCATCCAACGATATTTCGGAACCAGGAATAGGTACTGAACTATATTTTTCTCTGATTGCTCCTAATAGTTCTTTAGCTAGAGCAAGTGAATATTTTCTAATCCATTGTTTACCAACATCATTTATTTTACTATATGGAATAAAATCATAGCCAACATTTGAGTAGTCAGAAACCACATCCGAAGTTACGTTTGTTGAGTTTTGAATAAATTCATTTCTAACAAAGTATTCAAACCATAATCTACCAGTAGTTGTTGGGATTGGGAAAATTTGTAATTTATTATTTACGATATTAAATGAGTGTGCTGATTTTCTGAACTGGTCATTAAATTCAATAGCTTGAATTCTTAATAAATCTTCATAAAGTGGCATCAATACAAATTGTGCTGCTGGTGAGAACGAACCAAATCCAAATTCATCAACTAAGTTAAGAGTTCCTTGTCCACTTACCGAGTAAGGGTCAAAGAATCTATTAATTGCTGGAGTTGCTTCGTGAAATACTTTTACTACATCAATTCTATTAGAACTCTCACTTACGTTTGCCCATAAAGTATCTAAATCATAGTTTTGTTGTCCAGCTACTAAATCAATTGAACCTTTTTGAATATCGGTATTACCACCAACACCAGAAAGTGTACCATATGCATCTGAAATGGCTACTAAATCAGGTAAATTTGAACCTTGAACTAATTGTCCACTGTAATTTGAACCCGTTGGGTTTCCTTTTAATGTATCTAAGTTATTTCTAATGTTAAACTGATTTACTTGCGAAGCATACTCTGAAGTAGCTTCTTCAAAACAAGCAAATAAACTTTCATCAACCAATTCTACATTTTGGACGGGGTATCCTAATCGTTTTGCACACCAATTAGCTACTTTTGGGGCATCTACTGCGAATATTGCATCCGAATCAAAAGTTCCAAATGGAGTATCCCCTACTGAGAATGATGATGAACCAGGGTATATGTATTCTACTGCCATAAATTATTCCTCTCTTTAGTATCGTATCTATAAATATAAAGAAATATAAGAATAGTATTTTTAGTGAGGACATAAAAAAAGAGGGGAACTTTCGAACCCCTCTTTATTCATTTTATATAAAGTTAAACTCTATCTTAGATAGATTGTAAATCTTTAACAAAAATCTTACCATAGTACTCAGGTCTAACCATCTTCTTAGCGTATCTCGTCATTACTCCTCTTCTTGGAGTGAAGTTTTGAGGGTCATACACTAATGGAGTCATGATTAACGGTACATACGGAGCATATACAGCACCAGTTTCTAGGAAGTTGCTTCCTCTAAATCCTAACAAGATTTCATTTGAAGTCATGTAAGGGTTTTTGTAAACTGTGTATCTGTTAGCAATCGCACCTACTGAAGTTACACCAGCAGCGAAAGACATTGCATCTTTATCAGCTGATACACTAAATCCAGGGATTGATTCTAAGATAGTACATACATCAGGAGAAGCAACTACGAAGTTAGCTCCACCTCTTAAAGTCAATTGGTGAATCTTATTAGATACTTTGTTTAATTTAGTACCTAAAGTTTGGAACCAAGTGTTCTTTTGGTAAGCAACAGCAGAACTACCAGCTGACCAAGATGAACCATTGTACTCTTCACCTATTGTAGCTGACCAGTATTCAACAGTTAAAGCGTTAGATTTTAACATATCTAAGATTTCTAAATCAATCTCTAATGAGATGTAATCAGATAACATAGAAGTTAATTCAGCTTCAGCATCGATTGAGTGGTAAGCGTTAAGGTCTTGCGCCAACTCAGGAGTCCACACAGCCTTTAGTTTTCTAGTCTTAGCAACAATTGCTTCAGACTTCAACTCTAGGTCTACTTCAGGAATCTGAAGGTCATCACCAGTTGCTGGACCAGGAGATGTAAATGAAGATTGCTCAAAGTCACCTCTGTTATAATCAGCAGGGATATGAGAAAACTTAACAGTTACAGCGTTTGCATCTACAGCAGCAGATGTTCCAACGAAGAATATAAGGTTATCACCATCAACTTTGTTGAATTGAGAGTAGTTTGCACCATTAATATCAGTACCACTTACAGCGAAAGATGCAATTGCATCTACATCAGCAGTAGCTGAGATATCAGATTTAGCAATAGTTAATTTTTGGATATCACCAACTTCAACAGAAGCAGATAATGCACCATCAAATCCTATATCAGCATGTGAAGCAGAAGCCCAAGTTTGAGCACCAGTTGCTACACTTACAGAATCTTCATTGATAGAATATCCAAATGCACCATTACCATATAAACCACCAGCAGCTTCACCAGTTCTACCTGAACCTAATGAACCTGAGTTACCAAATAAAGATTCGTGCTTTAGTTTTCCACCATTTTCCGAACCATATTTGAAATCTAGATAGAATACAAGTCCTGAAGGTAAGTTCATTGGTTGTACACTAACGAATTCTTTAGAAGCAATCTCACCAAAGATTCTTCTAACAAGAGGAAGGGCTACACCACTCCACTCTTCACTATTTGCGGCTGTCCCAGTCTGAGATGCCTCATCAAGCAATTGTTTTGCTTGGTTTTCTAAAAGAACAGACATTGCGCCTTGCTCTTTTTCATTTAAACCTTCTAGAAGTCCAGTTTGTTCCCATTTACCTTTTAGTTGTCTTGTTTCATTCAACATTACAGCTTGTGGGTTCTTTCCTTCCATTAGTTTAGATAAATCAAAATTTGCCATTTTATTTTTCCTTTTTAATGTTAGTTAATTATTTAATATTAGCCAATTGTTTAAATCTTTCGGCTAACGTATTTGTGTTTTCAGAAATAATTTCTTTTGCAGGTGCAGTTGAAGCAACTGGTTTAGAAGCAGCTTCAGCTACAACTTTCTTAGTTCTCTTCTCAGTTCCTGTAAAATTCATTGATTCTGCCAACGTAGCGTAAACTAATTTTACTTCTCTAACAGATGATGTTCTGTCTAAGTTTTCAACAACTTTAGATTTTTGCTCATTGTTTAAGTTATAAGCTCTGAACAATCTATTAGCGTATAATAATTTTGCGTTAAGAAGGTTTACTTCGTTGATAGTAGATTTTAAAGATTTCACAGTATTGTAAGCTTCTTCTAACTCAGTTTGTAGTTTAACTACCTCTTCGTTAGCTTCTTCTTCAGCTACTACTTCTTCTTCCATTTCTTCTTCTTCTCCGTATCCCATTTCTCTAAGGATTTCATCCAAGTCGATATCTTCTTCTTCATCCATTTCTTCTTCCTCTTCTGAGATAGTTTCTTCAACTTCCTCTTCTTCGGATTCTTCCATTTCTGCTTCTTCAGATTCTTCTTCGTGAACTTCATCCTCTTCTTCTTCAGATACTTCTTCTTCAGAATCCATTTCCAATTCGGAAACTTCTTCTTCATCTTCCATATCCATTTCTAATTCTTTGATGATAGCTTCTAAATCTAACTCATCTTCTTCTTCCATCTCTTCTTCTTCTTTGTAGTTTTCTTCTACTTCTTCTTCTTCGTCCATAGAATCTTCTTCACCTTCGTGAGAACCTTCTTCTACTTCTTCTTCTTCAGAAACAGTTTCTTCTACCTCTTCTTCTTCAGAGACTTTAGCTTCTTCGATTTCGTCATCATCATGCCCTTCACCTTCTTCCAACTCATCACCTACTTCTGCAGTTTCTTCTTCAGATTCAGGTCCAAGTTCTGTGTGTGCGTCAGATGCAACATCTGATGGTTCAACTGGAGTTTCTTCATCACCACTACCAATATCACTTGAATCTAATTCCTCTTCGATTTCTTCATCATCACCTTCCATTTCAGCTTGTAGCTTCTTTGATAGGATAGATTGTAATCTTGGAGTAAATGCTTCCTCAAGTGCAATCTTAGCGTTAGCGATAGCAGTTTCTCTTACAGCTTTAGCATCAGCAATTGCTTCTTTTAACAATTTTGAATTTGCCATTTTACTTGTTACTTTTAAAATTTGCTGAAGTTATTTGAGGAACCTCAATATAGAATAGTGTAAATTGGTTGTTCGGTAACTAAACATTAAAAGTTAGTATTCATTAACCAACGGAACCCACATAGACGTGGGTTATTGTAAGAATAAATATATAAAAATTTATAAAACAATAAAAAACTAAAGAAAATAATAAGTTTTTTATAGATTTGGTGTATAGGGTTATTTTTTAATCTTACCCCTTTTAATATCTCTTTGTAGTTCTGCACCTGCCCCCAATACATCATTAATTGATTGGTCTATTGGCACATTACGATATTTAGCAATCTTTCTAACTGCCATCATTACGATTCGTTTCTCTTCAGTAGAGTATCCTTCGTTTATTACTGATTCACCAAACATACCTACTATATCACCTTGATATTTATTACCCGGCTTTCCAGCAATAGCAGTTACAAATGCCAGTCTATCTTTAAGTTTACCTTTTTTTACAAAGTTAAAAAGTTTTTTTGAATCTAAATTATAATCATCAATGAATTTTTGTACGGCGATACCACGAGTACCAGTAAATCCAGCGATTCCCATTGCTTCTTTACTAGCAGCTTCGTTTACGGATTCTTCATTCATTTCAGAGATAGCTTTTTCTCTTAGTATCTCTCTTACGATTTTTCTAAGTTGTTCTTTCATCTTTGGTAATCCTTTATGTTTTGTTGCTGCAAAATCTTCAATCTCTTTTTCACTCATTCTATCAGCGATATCTTTTATTTCATCCGAAACCTCTGAAGCAGGTACTTCACCTCTTTTGAATGCTAATGCCAATCCAAATAACTTTTGTTGTTGTTGTGATTGTGCAGGCATCTTATTACATTAATTTTTTTAAACTATGATTCTTAAATCCATTAGAAACGTTACCTTCAAATATTGATTGTATTTTAGCAGCTAGTTTCTTACTACCATTCATTTTCAAATCATATGCAATAGCATCTACTGATGTTTCACCTTCCCATCCAGATTGATTAGTTGCTAAATGTGCAATTTCATCAGTATCATCATCACCATCATAAAATTTAGAAGAGAATACTGTATTCTTTCTCCACTCATCATATTCCTTAGAGAATACATCTTTTGGTTTGTCTGGGTCATTCATTGGATTAGAATCCCATTCAGGTTTATCTTCTAATATTGAAATTAGTTTTCTTGCCTCAGAATGAAAGTTTGAATCAGTTAGTGCTTCTACTGCAGCTATACTCATTTTTCTTTCGTATTCTTCTTTACCTAATTTTTGTGGAGTGATTCCTAAATCTTTTGCTTTCTCACGAACATCTTTGTTTATTTTAGGATTACCAGCTCTACCACCAGACGAATCTTTTGGTTCTGATTTAGGTTCATCTTTAGGAGTATCAGGTGCATCGTACCCAGTATCTTTAGAGAACATATTAGGTTTATCTTTCTTAGGGTTATCATCACCCTTATCATCTATCTTAGAATGAGTACCAGCCTTTACAGCAGCATCTCTACTATCTTTTGATTTAAATACAGAAGTTTCACCACTCTTTTTAGATGTTGCAGTAAATGTTTCTTCTTCGTTTAGTAAGTCAGTTAGTTTAATCATAGTATTATTTTTTACCTAATCTTTCTTTTGCCATATTTACATCAATATCAGCAATCTCATAGTATCTACCTAAAATATTACCCATATCTTCGTATAATGCATGTAACCTTTCATCTAAACTTCTTGCTTCAGTTGCAACTTTATCAAATGCTTTATCCATTTTTTCCAACTCACTCATATTTCTTTTGATGGTTACTTTATCGAACCAATCATCGTTTTCTGAAAGAGTTAGTGTTTTAGCTGCTTCAACAATACCACCTAAAGTTTCTGCTACCTCAACGATATCAGATTGTCTTTTCATTTGTTCTTGAAATGCTTTATAAGTTGAGATAATTTCTAAGAAGTGTTTCTTAACTTCAGTTGATAATTTTTTCTCACCTTCTAATGATTCAGATAATGAAAACTTACCATCTACGATTTTTACTTCGTTTATGTTAGTTTTTCTGATATCATTATATCCTTTAGATACTTTAGTACCTTTTTGTTCAACTTTCAAACTAAATTTGTTGTTGTGAACGTAATCGTATATGTCAAAATTCTTTTTACTCATTATCCTAATTCCGTTATAATTTCTCTCATTAAGTCTTGTGCCTTACAAAAGTTCCCACAAACATCAGTACCAATTTGTTTGGCTACTGATTCGTTCATTGGAGTCATAAATGCACCATGTGTAGATGGGTTGGAAACAAAATCCCAACCTATTAGTTCAAAATCTTCACCAACTAAAAGTTTGTTATCTTTCATTGGTTGAGTAGAACCCATACCTCTTGATGAGATACCTAAAAGGATTCCAGCTCTTAATAATTCTTTTAATATATTTCCAGAAGGAGTAGGTAAGATTTCAACTGTACCCATAACATCATTACCTTCCCAATGTACCTCTTTAATATTATGTGATACATTCTTTAGGTTAATAACTGAAGAATCTGGATGGTCTAATTCACCCAATGCTCTTCTTTCTTTAATTAAAGTTTGATATTTACTTATCTCTCTTTCTAATATTTCTTTTGGGTACACTCTACCATTTTGGTTTTCTGCACCTGAACGTTGAAGGACTCCTTTAACCAAAGTTCTACCTGATGAATCTTCGTTCACTCTTCCTTCAAATAAGTTTGTTTCTATTAATAGATTCTTCATAATGGTTATCCTTATTTATGTTTTTTTAGTAACTCAGTAAATTCTCTTTTTACACCAAATGATAATCTTTTGTGAATTCCTTCTTTTACTAATACATTAATTATATCTTTTACATTTGAATTTTCAAGTGTAATTTTATTTTTTGATAATATTGGTCTTTCTAAAAATGTATTTATTTCAAACCTTAATTCTTCAGAAAGTTTAATTCCTTCATAAATTGATTTAAGATATTTGATAAAATCTTTATCGTTTTTCATATCCTTAAAGCTCTTATCTGAAAAAATATTCTTTACAAAATCTTTAGCATCTTTTGAATCTTGCTTTATTTGGTCAATTAAACCAAACATACCTTCATTTACTGATTCCATTAAACCAATTGCAGTAGTTCCAACAATTCTTTCAGCTCCATCAGCGTATTTCTTATTTAAGATTGCTACTTTAGCACCACCTATATTAATTACATACATTGGTAACATACTTGTACTAAAGTGATAATCTTTGATTTTTGCTTTCTTTAATTCTTTACCTATATCCATAAAAGATTTAGCACCTTTTACGAGGTCAGCAAGTTTATCTAAAGTCTTATCATGTTTTCCTTCTGAGATATTAGTTGAACAACCACCTTCGGTTACTCCACCACATCCACATCCACAATCATGTGATTCTTCTACTTTTTCACCAGCTCTTAGAGCTGCTAAATCAGATGCTTCAATTTCACCATCACCATCAATATCTAACTGCTTTTGTTTATCAGTTAACTCTTCATTCTTTTCACCCTTACCATCCCAAGCAGAATCAATCTTATTAAAGAATGCTTTCTTTTCTTCATCACTCATTGATGGAATAGATTTTCCTGCCTTTTCTAAAGCTTTTTTGAAAAACGCTTGATAGTCACTCTCTTCAGCCATAATAGCTTTAAGGGTTTCTTTGATAGTGTCTCTGGTAATATTCATATTAATTGCCAATTATAATTTACTAATCTGTGTTACAATAGTGTTCAATCTTTCTCTAATTTTGAACAAATTCTTTTGGGTTCTTTTCCAATATTGGTTTGAATTTAAATCACCTTCTTTTTTAATTCTACCATACCATCTTAGGAATGTTTCTATTTCAGAAAGTTGTTTATTAACTTGAGAAATTCCCCTACCAATTTTTTGCTTTGGAGAAGATTCATCTTTTTTTAATTCTAACCATCTATTTTCACTAACCCGTTTGTAACCATTTCCTTTATTTATGGCATCAACAAATTCATCATCATTTTCTTCTTCATCATCAGTACCATCCGTATCTTTAAAAGCAATTGGAGTTTGGTATCCAGCCACATTAGATGTGGTGGTTGCTTCATCAACATCCAACTCTTCATTTTGGATTTCTTCAATTAAATCCTCAATAAGTTCTTTTAATTTAATCATTTATTTTTTGCTCTTCAATTCTTTAATTAATTCATAAGACATCATTAATGATGAAACATGATTATCAGAAACAACTTTACCAATTTTAGTTTTAGCTAAAACAGAAACAGTTTCTGCTAATTTAATTTTGGTTACTTTATCTTTTATACCTTTGGATAATGATTTTAACTCAGAAACAATAGAGGGTATTTGTTTTGAAATGTACGATTTAAAACCAGTAGTATTAGATAAGTTATTGATGTATTCTCTTAATAAGTTTTTTTGATTTTCATCTAAGTTAGAATACTTTTTGTTAAAAGTTTCTACTAATATCTTATAAGTAAGTAATCTTAAATCTTTATCTTGCTTTTTATAAGATTCTACAATCTGAGTATTAGTATCTTTTTTAGATGATAATGTAGATTGTTTAGATGTAATAGATTCAATAAGGGTAATTTTTGAATTGAATACATCCTTAATATCATAATTATCCATCTTCTTAGATTCAAAAATCTTATAGATAGATGCCAATACTCTATAATTAGATATTGGTGACGAAAGAAAATCATCCATATTGAATGATTCATTAATCTTTTTAATTAGATTATACTTCTCTTTATGTAATTGTTTTTGGTCAATACGATTATGAGCTTCGTTAACAGTATCTATGAACTTCTCAGCTCTTGATTCTGAATTATACTTTTCCTTCATAAGAAGTTCGTATAATCGTAGCTCTTTATTTAACTCGGTTTTTGGACTAAAAAATTCACTAACGATTTTTTTAGCCTTCTCAGTAGCATCCCCATTGAGAACTTCTAACGTAATTTGTCTTACGAGAAGCTCAAATAGAATACCAGTATTCTTAAATTTTGAATGTTTTACCCTCTTCATTGTGTTTTTATCCTATAATAATATATCAATATACGATATAATACATCGTATATAAATATAAGTTAATTTTGATTTCCTAAAATTTTATTCATTAATCAAATTATCGTCATCTAAAAAGTCTCCGTTTTCACTCATTAACTTCCTTTTTGCCGAAACTCCGTTAACATATTCTTTAGCAACTTTTTGCGTAGTTTTACTAACTCTACCTTCAGTTTTCTTTAACGCTTTTTGATTTTCTTTTTTACCTAATGGGTCTCTCCCATAAGGATGTTTATCTTTACCATAGGTGTTTCCCTCTCTAGGTCTACCACCTTTGTTCTTTAATTCAGTTTTTAATTCTTCTAGTTCATCTTCAACATCAGTAGGTTCTTGCTCCATTGCTGGGTCACTTCCTTCATCTTCAATTGAACGATATCTGAATCTATCTTTAAGGTCATTAACAAGTTGAACCTTTTGAAAGTCAACCTCATCATCACTAAAATTAAATATATTTTTATATGCCCAATCTTTAGATACCATATTTAATCCTTGAATATCAGAAACCAATCTAACTTTTTCACTCCATAAATTTACCTTTTCTTGCTCATATATAGTAGATGGATTAACTAAGTTTAGTTCAAAATCTACCATTTCTTTACCCTCAATACCTTGTGCAGCTAAATGAGTTACTGCTAACTTAGTTAATTCAGATATTAAAGTTCTTTGGATTCTTTCGATTGTTCTTGCAAATCTTACATCTTCTGCAGCAAGAGTTGCTTTACCATTTACATTCTCATCATATCCCAAATATGCTTTTGGAATCTTTAGAGCTGCAAACATTTTATTCTTTAAGTAATCAATATCATCAATTGCAGTATATTCTAAACCACCTAATGAATCTATTTGAGTACCACTATCACCACCCCTAACAGGTAAGAAGAAATCTTCAGTTAGGTTTTGGATGTTATACTTTAAGTTATAATCACCAGTATTTTTATCTACAAATGGAGTTTTTTTCATTTTGTTGATAATTCTCTGCATATAGTTATCAACTTCTTGTGGTGGAATATTACCAATATCAATTTTGAAAACTCTCTTATCAGGTGCTCTCATAATTCTATGAATTAACATTGCATCTTCCATAAGAGAAACTTGTTTCCAAATTCTTCTACCATTCTCAATCATTGCTTTACCATAAGGTAAGAAGTTTGTATCTGATAATAATCTGAAATGTACTATTTCGTAGTTCTCATATTCACCTTTACCATTTGGGTCATGATTTACTTTGAACTTAATGTAGTTTGCATTGTTTGGGTCAGTATTTTCTAATCTTTCAGTTTCATAAACTGGAAGTGGTCTTACATTTATAATACCAACACCTGGCTGAATTTCTTGTAATAAAAAGAAATCACCATACTTAACCATATTTCGTGTCCAAGACCATAGGTTAAATTCTATATTAAGAATATCATAGAAAAGATTCTCTAATATTTCTTTTATTTTTTCGTTTTTCGATTTAATTTGTACAACATCTCCAAATTCATTTTTTAATGTTGATTCATCTGCGTAGATATCTAATGCTGATGAAATAATCGGGTCATTATCCATTGCATCATAATCTCTGAAAAGTTCTCTTCTGACTTGATGGTATGCCATCGATTGAGCTGCCATCTGGTCTCCATAAAAAGACCTTTGTAGTTTGGTGTACCTATCTCTTAAATTCATTAAGTTAGTACCACCCCTCTGTCTATCATCAGTATCAACTACCTTTCTCTTTCCATCTTTATCAACCTTTACGATTGCTTGAGTAGAAAAAAGTTTAGTTAACCTTTCAAAAAATGAACTATTATTTTGTTCTGCCATTTTATTTACTTTATGTTATAATCTAACTAAGATACAAAAAAATTTTGATATATCCTAATTTTATTACCATGCTTTACAACTCCAATACCTAGCTTTGTGTCTTGGTCCCGGCGTATCACAATTGTGTCTAGCTCTAAAAGCTTTTCTTCTTGATGGAATATCTTTCTGAATCTGCATTGTCTTTTCACCTGCTTTTTTAGCCGATGTTCCACCATGTCCGAAGTTTACCTTTACAACATTTCCTTTTGGATTTTTAACATATACTTTAAACTTTTTAACATCTCCCCTCATAGGTTTGTTTAGTTTAACGTTTCTACCCTGATATTCAGCTTCGTTGATATCTTCTTTTACATCTTTTAGAAAGCTAACAAACTCCTTTAAATCATAATAATTTTCTACATCGTATTCTTCGATGTTTTCATCTAAAACTGATTTAAATTCTTTGTAAAGTTCTTCCGAATAATTTTCCATGCTTAATTCCTATAATTAACCTATACTATATAAATATAAAATTTTTATTTTATAACCATTTAGTTAAATCTTCAACATCATCACCAACATTCATTTGCCAAGGATTTTCCTCATTATCATTACCACCATATATCCCACTATAAGTATGAGATGAGATACCATCAATCGCTCTTTTAGTTAAATCGATACCTTCCTGTCTTAATCGCAAAGCAGTATCTCTAACCCACAACGAAATTGCTAAACTCATTGTTAAATCATCATTATAACCCCTCATAGCTTCAGCTCTACCATGCATCCATATAAATGTGAATAATTCATCAATAGTTCTAACTGAACGTATTATAATTGATTTCTCTCTAACATACTCTTCTAACTTAGAAATAATCAAAGGTCTAGTTCTTGAAGTAGTTGAAAATCCAGCTACCATACTTTTATCTTGAGAACGATATCTATTTGAGTGTTGATGTTCTATATCTACATATTTTAAATCCTTACTCATGTAATATAAGTTAGGATAATTTCTATCAATAACTTGTTGAATAGTTGCCCAACCGATATTTGCGTTTTCAATAACCAACAATGCGTTGTTATATTCAGTTGATAGAGATACTAAGAAATTACCAAAATCTTTGGTATCTAACTTACCTCTATATTCAGCTACTTGTTCCGATGCTTCAACATCAATAACGTGAGCAGCAGAGTAATCCGAAGAATCACCTCTAGCAACATCCGCTACAACTATATAAGTTTTTGTATAATCAGGAAATTGCCATTTCCATAAGTTTCCGTCAAAACCACCCCTTTCAACTGGTTCTTGTACATAAGTTTCTTTGTAAAATTGAAGTATTTGTGGGTCAATAACCGAATCACCAGAAGATACAAAATCACAATCACATTCTTGTGCTGCTCCTTTTGGTCCTAATAGAGTTTCTTGCTCATCTCTCCAACTTTGGTCTCTTTCGGGATGAACACTCCAATGTAATCTAATATTATTAAATCCATTTGTACCATCTTCAGAACCTACCCAAGTTTTGTGAAAGAAGTTACCTACACCATTTGGAGTAGATAAAATAATTGCATTACCACCCGTTGATAATGTAGATTGAGCCGATACCCAAATCTCTTCAATCTTATCAATGAATGCCGCTTCATCAAATACCAAAAGGGATAATGCTTCAGAACGTCCAGCATCTCCAGCAGCTGAAGTTGCTTTTATTTGGGAACCATTTGAATATCTTAAAGATAGTTTGTTATCTTCAACTGTTGTTAGTTTTAACCAAGATGGTAGATAGTGATTCATTACCCTAACCTTAGTTACTAAGTTCTTTGCTACTTCTTGCTTTGTTGCAATTACCAAACAATTAAAATCATCATTGAATAACATTTTCCACAAAGAAAATCCTGCAGTTAATGTTGATATACCAGTTTGTCTGGATTTAAGAATAACATTATATCTATGATTTTTAAAATCAACTAATGTTTCTTCTTGAAAAGGATATAAGTGAAAAGGAATCTTACCCCTAACAGGATGTTGAATCATACAATACTTTCGCATGAAGTAAATAGGGTCAGATGCACACTTTTTGTACTCTACCGCTATAATTTCTTTTAATGATGCCTTTTTTTTAGCCAAACTAAATTTATTTTTTTCCTATCTTCCAATACATACCACCAGTAATAAATGGTGCTAATTGTGAGGTATTAGAGTTATTCTGAATACCTAAACCTAATTGAAATAAATTATTCTTTTTATTTTTTAGGATTAACCCAGCTCCAACATTACTGATTATATCTTCTTTGTTGAAACCACCATTTAATCCCCAATAAAATTCATTCTTTGGTAATTCTTTCACAATCGTTGTATTATAAACAGTTGGTATCTTAAAAAACCAATCTATTTCTCTAGATTCAATTGAGTTTTGTGAAATGACATCAGTTAGAATACCAAAGCCTAAATCTCCATTTGGTTTGTTACCTAATGAATCAGTAACTACATCTGGGAAATCATATGTTAAATTTAATGTATCTTTAACTGTTACTTTTGAAAAGTAATCTTTGATAATTGCAAGTGAATCTACATCTACTGGTATCTCCACTTCTTTAATTACTTCTTTTGTAATATACTTTGGTACATACTTTGTTACCTTAACTTCTTTTTCTACATATATGGTATCTGTTTTTTGTTCTAACAGTTCGTAATCTTTACCATCTACGTTTATTATTTCTTTTTCTTCTTCTTCACCACCACAACTTCTTAATAACAATACCACACATAGTATCATTATCATTATTGTTTTTAAATCAAATTTCTTTAACAAGTTCATAATTCATAGGTTTTAACTTTTCGTAGGCAGCATTTCTTTTTTCTATAACATCGATAAGTTCTTTTCTACCATTATCAATATCAGCTTCTATTTGTTTTTTTAGATTTTGAACATCTTCGTTTGATGACCACTTTTCAATAGAACCATCATCATTTACATATTTATGAATATTAGTAACTTCATTTAATGCTTGGTTCCATTTTTCTAAAACATCGGTTCCATATGCTGCCATATTAGAGTATATCTTATAATCCTCATACTCTTTCCATAATCCATCGACTTTTATTTGCGTTTCTCTTTCAGCTAAACAAGTTGCACAAAATCCAGTTTTATTTATTAATTTTTTATCTGCGGCTGAATACTTTTTGTTTTTGCTATCATCTCCCTTACACTTAGTTTGTTCTGCTAAGTATTTTCTTACTTTACTAAGTTCATTAGATAATTTAGATTGTTTTACCTTACCATATGATTTTTGCTCATAAACAACACCATTTTCTTCCCAAATATCACCAACTTCTCGTTTTGTTGTTTCTTTGATATCCGATAAAGATATTTGACTATCTTTTTGGTATTCACCGGTTTGAATCATATTTACCAACTTTCTACGAGTTGGGTGCATATATTTTTTATTGAATTTTTTCTCAGCCATATTTTGTAACTTATATATTCATATATATAAGTATTGGGTTTTTTACTATTCGTAAAATAAACCGAGTATTTGATTAAGGGGTGCAAATGTTCCTGTTAGTTTGAAAGTCTTTCCACCATATACAAATACGATTCCTTCGTTTGGAACTATTTTATTCTTTCCTCCGATAGAAGTTAATCTTTCCAATTCTAATTTTAGTTTTTTTACTTTCTTAACATCACCTAATTTTTGAACATCTTTTATTGTCTTGTCCAATCTTTTTTTCATATCCCTAACTGCCTTATCAGGATTTACAGTTAGTGCTGAACTCATAAATGAAAGTACTTCAGCCCCTAAACCTAAGAAGATATTTTCAAATGGTCTTATATTATCCTTAGCCATCTTAGCGTGGTCATTCTTATCAATTCCCTTTGCCCATTCTAATGTTTTTTCATCAGATAAATTTTTCTTATCCAATCTAAATGATTTATCGTAGAATGCCCATCTCTTAACTAACCCCATTAGAGTTTTGTTATCTAATTTAGATGGTGATTTCTTATTTACAAAATCCATCCAAAAAGCTTGATGGTAATCAGCGATTCCATCATTATCTTTTAATTTAAATTTCTTTTGTAATTTTGATATTTGTGAATTATACTTTCCTTTAGTTGATGAAAGATTTTTTGATTTTGGTAATTGAACAACTGGTGGTCCTTGAATCGTATATGCTGATTGGACTTGTTGATTAACTTGTTTAATCATACCAGCTAATATTCTTGCGGCGTCTTGGTTTTCACCAATAGCAACACCATCTTCATTATACTCCATTGTTCCGTGGAATACTAATAGTGCTTGTCCGTAAGGTATTACATTAACAGAAGTTGGATAGATTACCTCCAAATTCATAAAACATGCTCCTCCTTTGAAAATCTTATCTCTCTGCTTTTCACTCAACTTAGATATTGCCTTCGTTAAATCTTTCATTGCGAAGTTATACGCCTTTTCCAATTCTCCTCTTCCAGCAAACTTCACAGCCACCCCATTAATATCTAATGCACCTTCTCCTTTGTTTTTCAAATGTCCTTTATTTCTCGCTGCAACCAATCTCCCATCTCTCCAACTAACTGCCAATGCTTGTCCATCTGTTTTTTCTCTAGTGAGTTCTAAATTACCCTCTAAAGCTTTTTGTACTATATCTTTTAATTGTCCAAAAGTTAAATTGATTTCTGTATCGAATGGGTGATTCATATGTCCATAAGCACCTCCTTCCAAAATCAATGATTCAGTAATACCACCACCTAATGCGTATGGTTCATTATACTGAAGTTTTTCTTTATCAAATTTCTTTCTTAGTTTTTTGATTTCTTTTTCATGTTTATCCATCCACTTTTGGTCTGGATATCCATGCCCTAATCCTTCTTTAACTCTTTTATCCTTTATTAACATCTTTAATAATTCACCACCCTTACCTTTGATATCTTTATGTACCATTCTTGAAGTTGGGCCTTGAAATAATTTGATGTAAAGTTTTTCTAAGTATTCACCCTTTTGTTTATCTGATAGATTCTTAAATACTTTACTTATTTCTCCTCTTCTTTTGTAAACATATGATTTTAAATCATCATAGTAAAAGGAGTTGATTTTTTCAGTTACAGGTTCATAACCTTTTTTCTTAGTATTTTTATCGTTTGCTTGATGACCGGGGCTTTTACCATCATCATCAAAATCAATTGTATCTGGCTCAGCCATTGAACCTCTCTTTGCATATGATGAATATGTATGGTGGTCATTGAAATCCTTTTCAGCTTCTGAAGAAGGTTTACCACTTTTTACAGCTTTAAACTTATCAGTAACTTTAGTTGGTAATGATTCAAATTTATATTCTGGGTCTGATGTTTTAAAATCATCCTTTCTCATTATGGTTTTAGCGATTACTTTATTCGCTTGTTTCATAAATGGAATATTGATTTTACTTCTACTATCTTTTGCTACAATCTGTCCATATAAATCTAAGAAGTTTACAAAATCTTTTTTCTTCTTTCCTAATCTTTTAAAGAATCCAATTAATTCAGCTTGTGATATTTCTTTTTTATTTCTTGGGTCAGTTAACCTATCGAAGAAATGTTTATCAGTTAGAACTATATCTACTGGATTAAGTTGTTTATCAGCATACTTATCAATCTTCACCAAATCAGCCATTGGGATTTCATTAACAGTACCTTCTTTAACAATTCTAAAGTTTACTACCTTTCTACCATTTATAGTTGGCATCCCATGCTCATCTTTACCAATTGTTTTGATGATTGTTTTTTTGTTTTTAAATCTACCAGTTAGAATTGTATCTCCTATTTTTACTGGAAGTTTTATATCTTCACTTACCACATTACCTTGTGGTTTCTTTTCGTTAGATAAATCTTTAGTTGATTGTTTTTTATCATCCTTTAATTCATCAAAATTTATTATAGAATACCCTACCAATCCAGCAATTCTAGTTACATGTCTAAACCATTTATTATAAGCATCAGTACCATAAAAATCCTTTTGGTTAGTTGCGGTTGTTTTACCAGCAACACCTGCGGGATATGGAGTTACTGCTTTTACAGGTCCTTCAGGATAAATTGGATGTGGGTCTATATCAGTAAGTTCATCACTCATAATTTGTGATAAAACAGTATATCCTACCGCCTCTGCTCTTTTCTTAGAAACTCTATCGAATGTATTATAATTTGGAAAAATATAATTAGGTCCATCATCAACTGCAGTTTTACCCATAGTGGCTGATGCCTCCTTAATTAAATCATTTCCATAACTAATTAACCAATTTTCTAATACTTCTTTTGAAATAGTAAAATCTTCGTTTAATGTATTTGTTATAAAATCAAATATCTTTTTATCAAACTTTGGATATGCTCTTTTTGTAAAAAAGTTTTTCTTATCTTCTTCTGAACCTGATGATAATCCCTTACGAACTTCAGTTCCACTTACACCACCAGCACCTTCAGGTGCTACATAAACGTATCCCTTATCTTCATATCCTTCGAAATCTAAGTTATCTTTGTAAGGGGTAAAGAACTTACCTCTACTACCTAATCTACCAGCATCTTTCTTACCCACAACAGTAATGAATGCAGTTGTATCTTTATCAAACTTCGTTAGTACCTCAGTTGGTACATACGGATTTTTTACTTGAACAATTTTGTTTTTTGGAATCCCAAACATTTTGGTAATAATCATTACCTTTTCTTTGAAGTTGAATGGGGATTTATTATTATCGGTTTTATTGGATGTACCGATATACACATTATTCTTTCCGAACTTTTTTACTAAGTGGGAATAGGTTGCGTAATGACCTTTATGAAAAGGTTGAAAGCGGCCAGCATAGACTACAACTTTGTTGTCTACACCCTCCGCTTCTCCTAAAATACTTTCTATTAAGAATTGAGATAATTCGTTCATCTGATATAGTACTATTTCCTTTGTACTATATAAATATAGAATTTATTACTTTTACCAATTATACTTTAACAAATGGAGAATCTACAACTTCGCCACCGTCAACGCCGTTGTTTCCACCTCGTCCACCTTGTTGTGCCTGTTGTTCCATTTGTTCTTTAATAGCTGGGTTATAAGTAACTGTACCCTTTTCTAAATCTAATTGACCTCTTGGGTAATCTCTTTCTAACTTATTCAACTCTTTTCTAAGCTCAGCGTTAACTTCTTTGAAGTTAGTTTCAGCTTGAGTGAATGCCTCATCAATTCTTTCTAAATCAGAATGTAATTGATTTTTTCTAATATGCAACTCACCAATTTGACCCATTAGTTGTTGTAACTGTCCATTATATCCTTTGATTTCTTTGACCTTATCTTCTGATAATTCAGCCGTTCTTAAATCAATCGATGTTTTTTGTTCTTTTGCCATATGACTATAAATTAATTAATTTGTTTTGAATTCGTATATAAATATATAAATTATAAGTTTTCGTAATCTATTGTTGTAACACCTCTCTTTTGTACTACTTGTGCTGAACAACGATTTCCGAACTGTATTGATTTTGGAATATCATCAGTATCTAATAACATTTTAACAAACCCTGCTACAAATGTATCACCAGCTCCTGAGATATCCATTATCTCTACTTTTTCGGTTGGATATGATATACCTTTGTACATACATCCATCCTTATCTAATGTAATTATTAGCTTTTCTAAAATCCAATCGTTTTTTTCAATAAATTCTTTATTATTTTCAAACTCTGAACGATTTAGTTTTATGAATCGTAAATCCTTACACCAATTACCCAATTGCTTCTTTGTATCACAAATTACATTTGGATGTTTGAATCCGATATATGCTATATCTTCTTCGGTTAGGAATCCCTTATTGTAATCAGAAACTACAATCATTTGGTATTCCCAATAATCTATATCGGTAAGTAGTTTGTTACCTATCCTATCGATATTTTTTTCTTCATCAATTCTTAATAATAAAGTGTTTGATGATTCGTGAATATGTCTTGTCTTTGTAATGGGAGATTTTTGATGATGAAAATCCACATCAATACTCAATGATGTTAAGTTAGCTAATACATTCATTCCCATTCCACCATTGAAAACTTCTCTTTTTGGAATAAATACAGGAGCAGGTCCTTCGGGTGAAAGACGGGGTGTATCTCCATAAATGAAGATATCATCACATTGTTCTCCTATTAATAAAACTTTACTCATCTAATAATCCAGTTGTTGAGAATCCTTCTACTTTAGGGAAGTATTCTATTTTCTTAGCATGTTTTCTACCAATAATACCTTTCGTTTTGTATTCTTCTCCAATTACAAAAATATCTGGTTGGTATTCTTTTATAGCATCAGATAATTCTTTATCGGTATCAAATACCACAATACCATTAACTCCATTAATTTGAAGTAGATTATATATTCTTTGTTTTTCATTATGAAAAGGTCTATTATCTCCCTTTGATTCTTTTACTCTTCTATCAGAATCAATTCCTATCATTAATTTTTCTCCCAATGATTTTGCATGTGCAATTAATTGAAAGTGTCCGTGATGAAGAACATCGAAACAACCATTAATCCAAATCTTCATTTATAAAAACTTTTTTAATTCACTTATTACCATATCTGAAGTAATCTCCTTAGTACACTCAAATTGTCTGTTAGTACCCTTATGGTCAGGACACCAATCCCAATCACCAGCATCTAATCCTAATCGGTTAAAACATCCACTACACTTTCCTTTAGGTGAACCGATTCTTACACAATCTTTCATTTCTGCCCAAAGCTCTGAGAATCCACTAATCAAAACTGTCTTTGTTCCTAACGCCCAACTTAACCAACTCAATCCACTACCAATACCAATGAATGCTTTTGATTTAGCCATTTCATCCATAACTGATTCTAATGGTCCTTCTGGGTGTTTTATTATTCCCTTTGGGTGTGTGTTACCCATATAGTTATCACCCTCTTTTGAAAGTAATTTAACTTTATAGCCTTTATCATTTAACCAATCTACTACATCCTGCCAACCAGTTGGGTTGTTCCAATATTTTGGTTGAGCAGTTCCATGTATTGCTATTGTGATTAGTTTATCATCTTTCTCAACATTTCTATCTTTTAACTTTGGTTTTATTTCTTTATATTCCAATCCTAATATGTCAGTTGCCATTTTTTGCATAGTAACTTCTTTTGGGTCTGTTGGATTTTTAAAGTAATCAATACTACCATCATTATAAAATAATCCCAAATTGTACATAGCATATAAATTAGGAACAACATCACCTGGCTTCACAAACTCAATATTAGGATATTGTTTTTTTAACATATCATTATGAAATGTAGATGTAACTATTTTACAATTATGTTGTTTACCAAACTCCTCAACATATGGAAACCATGCCAATGTATCTCCCAATGCTTTTGAATCTAGTGCAATATAAACTCGCTTATTAGTTGCATTATAATTTTTTTCAACTACAAGTTTATCGTTTTGCCAAACTCTAATTGTCCAATCTACGAAATATCTAATATTAGATTTAGCCCAATGATTTGTTTTTAGTTCAGTTTCATAATGTATAAAATTTGTTTTTTTATCTATAAATTCAACTCTATATGTTAAATTCTCTGAACCTAATATTTCAACACATGCACCATTTACATAATCTACTTTTACATAATCTTTTATTTCAACTATGTTATTATTATTTCTTTTTATATTATCGTAAATCATTTCCAACTTTTATTTGTATTATCTAATAATGATAATCCTTCAGCTTGTTTTGAAAAAGGATAGTTTGTTGTGTATCTTAATCTTTTGTGATGATAGAATACATGATTGTACCATAAATCAGCTACATCCCATTCACAATCTTCAATCCTATCCATATACCATTGTTTATCTCTATTTGGTATTAAATAAGCATGAGCCCAATCTTGATTGTAATCAGTTTTTCTAAATGTTTCATCAACTTCCCATCTAGTCCAAGATGGATTATCTCCAAAACTAATAAATGGAACATCATCTTTTTCTGAGATAAAACATGCTTTGTTAACTACATCTACAAAATCTATTAGATTAGAATAAATAAACGCATCTGCCTCAAATATCAAAGTATAATCGTAATTATCGGTATCTATTTCTTTTAATGCATTTATATGAGCTAAATAACAACCATAATGTCTGCCTGTAATGTTTCCTATACCTTGCTCACCTTTATAGATTGGAGTATCGGATATATCATCAGGTCTCCTACAAAACTCTGAAGGTGGTGTTCCATTATACACTTCATTAACCATAGGTTTGTAATCAAATCCCCAACGTTGAAGTTGTTTTAGTGATTTCTCACTAATTCTCTCTCTAATATCATTTGGGTTTGTCATCATATGGATAATTTGAATACGAGGTCTTTTTCTATACCAAACCCAACCCTCTTTTGTTTCTACTTGTCCATAAAAATATTCATCAACTGCTTTAGTTAATCCCTCAAACAAATTAGTTCCAAAATCATCTCCACCAATTATACCACCTGGTTTAACTTTATAAAACCAATTGTTTATATCATTTTTAACATCATCATATTCATGTCCAGCATCAACCATTATGAAATCTTGTGAATTGTTTAGGAAAAGATTTTTAGCATTATCTGATGTATCCTTTATTATTTGTATATCATCGAAGTTATTTGATATAATTGAATTATTAGAAAACTCAGTATATAAATCATTATCAAATGGTTTTAACATTGTTCTATGTAATAAGTTATCATATCCAACCGAACCCTTAAATGTATCAATAGCAGTAAATCTTACATTCTTATTTGTTTCTTTTAGTTTAGTTGCAAAATAGTTAGTTGATTTTCCCATCCAAGAACCAAGCTCTATTACGTTTGAATTATTTGGTAATTTTTCAATTACTTCATCATATAATTTTTGATAAGAGAACCAACCAGGAATTTCATTGAACTCTGGTTGTAAGGTTTCTAATAATAAATTTTTTGTTTTATGAATATCATCATCGATATAAGTTACCAAATCAGTATTATCATATGTATCTAAAAATGTATGTAATCTTCTAAATATAGATGGTAAGCCGTATGAAAGGGCTTCTTTGATTGAAAGTGGATTAAGTTCTAATGTTGAACTAAAGTAAAATAAATCAGATGCTTTATAGAATTTATCAGTATCATTTCGTTCACCCCATACAACACAATTTTTAGGTTTGAAATCCATAAGTGGTTTCCAATAATCTTCAAAATTAATTGCTTGATTTCCTACAAAGTGAAATTTAATTTTATACTTCTCTAATAATCTAGCTACATCAAATATTTCACTTTGGTTTTTACCAACTGAAAATAAACCAACCATAAGAACATGTTTCCAATCTTTTTCAAAACCTAGTTCTTCTTTGGCTTTATCTTTATCATATTTAAAATCTTCAATAGGATATTGCCAAACTTTAGTATCTATTCCCAAATGTTCGAATCTTTGTCTACTCCACTCTGATACTAAAATGTATCTATCTGGATGATATTTAATTTTATCCGGATTTGTAAAAGAACCATGTGTTGAACAAACTATATCAAACTTTCTCTTTTTGTTTCCAAAAATTTTATCTAATGTTGAATGGTCTATGAAATGTTCTGGTATTTCAGTAAAATGAATAATATCGGGCTTTATATCATCTATAAGCTTTATAAATGAATTTCCTTTATCTTCATATAAAGTATGAAGAGTTACTAAATCACCGATTTGATTTTTTTGAACTACAAATACACCACCACTATGGTCATTGTATTCTACAACTTGAATATCAAACTCATTATTAAAAGTTTGTATTTGTTTAAGAAGATATTGTGGCATTCCACCCGTTGAAAGATGAGATGCTACATAAAGTAGTTTTTTCTTTACCATAACCTATTTAGATGCTTAGATGCACTTTACAATGTAAAGATACGAAAATAATTTTAATTATCCAAATTATTCTTCAACAGTTATCGTACCTTTATCTAGGTCAATCTGTCCATTCTTGTACTTTTTATCTAATTCTCCCAATTTTTCTTCTAATTCGTATATGTACTTATCATTCATTGCTCCGTACTTTTCCTCATTATCAGAAATCTCATTTAGTTTTTTATTGAGAGCTCTTTTCTGAACAGCCATTTGTCCTAAAAAGATTACAATCTTATCAGTTTCATCTCTAAGGAATTTTAATCTTTCTAAAATTTCCTTATCTAAGTTTTCTGTTTTTTGTGCCATTGTATTTCTTTGTTTATATATAAGTATATATAAGTTTTGTTTTACGAAAAATTATTACCAATTTGGTGGTGTATCTAAAGATGATGTAGGCCAGTATGCTTTTAACTCATCAAGTGTTGAAAATGAATCTAAAGTAATGGTAGATGGAAAATTTCTTAAAGTATTTTTTTGTAAAGTTATAGAATGTTGAGTATCCGTATCATACGTTTCTAATGCACGCATAAATTCTATATCCAATTGTTTGAATTTTCGTTCTCTATGTTCACGAAAAACTTTTAAAAAGTTTTCCAATGCTTTTGTTTTATCTAATGACCAACTCATAATGATGTATTTTCTGTTAAAAACTCATCCCAACTTTGAGTAAATGAATTTTGTAAACCAATACCATCATTGTTGGTGTAATCCCAAGCATAATTATCAAAATCAGGTGGGAATTGGGATTCTGATATTATTTGGTATCTACAATTTTCAGAAACTGATTTTTTAGCACACCAATTAATTCTATTTCTATAAACATCATTTGATTCACTTACTTTTTGTTCGGTAATTGAACCAATTCCCGTATCAGAAAGTGATTGTGAAGTTTCAAATATAAAATACAACTTATCCATAATTTTTCTTTTAATTATTAATCTGAGAATAAAACAAAATATACAATATTTGGGTCTCTATCCTGGTCTCCGTTATTATCTTTAACATTTATTTCAACATTAGAAGTTTTTACCTTTACACCAGTATTAAAAGAGAACTCATTATCTCCCAAATTTGTTCCAGGTCCATTATCAGTACTACCATTTCTACCATATCCATTTGCAAATCCCAATCCACTTGATAAACTAAAACCAGTTGTACTAGTAAGTGTTACCGTAAATTCTCCCTTTGATGCCCTAGTTACACTCGAAACATTATGGTCATTGTAAGGTCCTTCAATATTTCCAGATGTACTTACACCAAAATAACATGCTGCAACTAATTGCATTGTACCAATTGGAGTTCCATTTAATTCTCGCATCCACCCCTCTCTAAAATAGTTAGAGCTGGCACCTAAGTTCCATCCAGATGTATCTCCATATGCAGCGTGAGGTGTAGGTTTAATATTACCAGCTATTGAAAGAGCCATTTTATCATTAGTGCTTGTACCACCTGATATTTGATTTCTTGATTCTATTTTTATAGCACCATCAACTACTTCTACTAATTCAACTTCAGTTGCATCTTGGTCTCTTCTATGTAGTCTAGTGAATCTACCTGTACCAGATACTACTTGTATTCCCGCAGGAAGTATTTCAATAAAATTATTATTTTTTTGAATACTAATAGTATCTTGGTATGGAACAACAGTACTTTTGCTTCCATTGTTTAAATAACCCTTTGCACTGGTGTTATCTGAATCAAAGACAAAATTGGATACACCATAAGTTGTAGTTGTAGTTGCACTAGAATTAGCAGATACTGTTACACTTGTTGATGCTCTTGACCTAAGATTAATTCTAAATCTAACTTTATAATTACCAGTATTAGGTATTTCTACATCGAAATTGCTAGTACCTCCAGCTACAGTACGAAGTCCTTGATTTGACTGACCATAACTGAAATTTTGCTGATTCCATGATAAAGAACCAAATACGTTGTGAGAAATAATATTATTTGAAATATAGTTTACATAGTTTGGTACAGTAAAAGTTATTACCTCTTCTTCTTTTTCAATTTTTCTAATATTAGTTATAGCAACTTTCTTTTTAGAATCACCATCCTTAACCCACAATTTTAAATGATCTTGTGTCATTGGATTGCCAGCTAATTTATATTTATATAATTCTGATACTATTATTTGACCTGAATTTTTTTGATTACCAAACAACCAAAATTTATGAGAATCTGATACTTCAATTTCGTTACCATCAATAGTTACTTTATAAATTTCACTTACATTTGATTTTTTAATCTTAGATATTCTTGCCGATACCCACTTATCAGTATCACTATCCCATGCTAAAATTTTATCATCTAAAGTAATATCTTTTGCTAACTTTGTATTACCATCTTCTAAAGTAATTTCAGTAGTACCAACTACGGAATTAATTCCCCCACCACCACTACTTGAGGCTTGCCAAAAATAGAATGCTTCGTTAGCTCCATATACATTTAAAGCGCTTAAATATTTGGTAGCTACTAATGTACTTGTATCATCATTCCATAATTCCAAATACTGATATATTGCTCTAGACCCATATGAATTTCCACCGAAAATTTGATTTCCACCATGAACTTGGCCTTCAACTGATGGTGAATAATTTGGTGATGGTGAATTAAATTCTCCTTCAACAATACCAGTAGCATCTAAATGCAATGATGGATAATCAATATCAGTAAGTAAAACTGGTCCTGCATCTAATGCCACATTGGCTGAGAAAATTGAATTTTGGTCCTCACTAGCATTTTCTAAAAAACCATATTGACTAGTAGTACTAATTCCAATCACATTTTTATAAAAATGCTGTGAGGTCGATTGTGCAAATGTAAATGTACCGCCACCAGCATCAGTCTCTGTAAATGCATCTTGGCTTCCAATTGTTACTCTTTCAGTATATTCAGGAACACCATCATATGCAAAACCATCATTATAGATATAGGTTCTATTACCCATACCAACGTGGTTTTCACAATAGTACCAAAATTCCATTGAGGATGGGTCTCCAACTAATCCGTTACCACCAGCCCACGGAGATTCCATACTAGCAGATGGAATAATTTGAATATATGCACCAGCATTACCAGGATCAGCACTACTTGTTATAATTAAGAAAGGTTGCTGATATTCAGATGTAGTCAATGTTGTTGATTTATTGTATCTTCCACCATATGTACCTATTCCATTTTCCCTCATTGAAAAACTAAATTCATGAGTATCCAATGATGAATCTGATAAATCAAAGTAGTATCCTCTATTTTGAACTGTACCACCAGTACCAGTATCTCCATATGCACTTCTTTCCAAATAAATTACTGGTGCCTCTTCTGCACCATCACCATAATCTATATAAAATTTACTATTTTGAACTGTAACTGAGGATGTTGCTGGATAATCTAAACTTTGAGTAACAAGAGATGCACTATAAATTTGGATTTCCCCTACGTTAGGGTCAAATCGTATTTCACCATCATCATCTTGCAAGATACCACCAGTTCCATCAATTGGGTTACCATTAGAATCTAACTCACGTGGTGTAATTACCCACTGTCCTATGTTACCATCATTAGCATCTATTGTTCCTTTTATAAATGCATCAACTGCATTTACAATACCATCTTTAGTAACGGTGAAATTATATGAACGATTATCAACTTCAGTATATTGTGTAGTTAAATCATATCCTATTTGAAGACCGGGTCCTCTTATTATTGAATTTGAACCTGTACCTAACAGTGCTGCATTTGATAATGCAATTACACCATCATTATATATCATAAAATCTGAACCACTTACCAGTGATAATACAGGCGCAGCTGAGCCACTTGGGTATCCTATGAAGATACCATCTTCTTCAAATGATTGAGTTGCCTGTCCAATTGAAATAAATGGAGAAGCACTACCATTTTCAGTATCAGCGTTAAGTGATATAACAGGTTTATTATTTTCACCCGTACCAACATTTATTGTTCTATTAGCATAAACATCTTCAGCAAAAAGGATATCAGTTGCAACTGAAGTAAATTGTGCTCCAAATATTGCGAATGCATCATCACCATCTAATTGTAATCCACCACCACCATTCATAGGTACTAAGTTTGATGCAGCACCTAAAGAAGTCCAAAGAGAGCTTGCTTGTGGGTTTGTTGTTCTTGATTGTCCAGTTATTGAACTATTAGCCACATAATATGTATTATCAGAACCATTTGTACCTACTGGGTTAAATATGATATCATTTATAGCATAATCTTGTGTGTTTGCAACCCAATCTCCTCTATGATAGTGTTCTATTTCCGTAGTATAAAACCTATCCCCGCTTCCATCATTATATTTAACTACATATTTTAAATCACCAGAAAGATATTCGGTTGGATTATTATAAGTGTTATTTGTACCAACTTTCCAAGCCCCAGCATATACAATACCAGATGCATCCCCATCAGCACCATCTGTACCATCTTTTACTTTGGTTAAAGTTTGTGTTGTTGTTGCTGTAAACGCATCTCCTAAAAGTCTTATACCTGAAATATTATAAGTTATGGTAACTGTATCTTCATTGTTATCCATAGAAGTAAAATCAGCAACCGTTGCAGTAGTTGTACCACCACCACCAAAAGATGGTGTATTCATAGTAGATGCTGGACTTTGAGTAGCCGTAATTGTATATACACCTGTACCAGCTCCAATTGAGGATACTTTTGTTAGTGCAGTTACACCTTCAAATACTCGTATCTCCGTACCACTATTAGTATATGATGAAACCACACCAGCAGATGAAGCTGGTAATGAGTGTGCTTGGTTTGTATTAATTACAGTAATTCCATCAACACCATCTGCTCCATCAGATATAATATAGAATGTTTCGTTTATTGTGGTTGTTTGAGAAGTAGCAGGGTCAGTAAATACTGCAGTTACTACAACATCTTTAGTATCGGTATAATTTGTATCTCCAAGAGTCATTGAAGTACCATCCCCATCATCGGCTGTAATTGTAATTTGAGATGCACCCGTTGCAGTACCTATTTTCATTTGGTCTACTGTACCACTCCAATTTGGTGTTATTGTTACGTTCTTTGTATATTCAGTTCCAGACGTATCATAGAAAGATGCCTGAACAGTTAATGTAGTTGGGGTATAGATATTAGTTATCGAGTCTCTTGATGTTTTTAAGTTTGATGCGATAAATGAACCACCACCTAATCCATCGGTTACATCCAATAATGTTATTGAATCTAATACCTGTGGAGTTGGGGTACTGCCATCTTTTAGTAAAAGTGTTTTAGTTCCATTAATGAAGTCTTTGTCAATGGTTGGATTATAAACTACACCATTACCAGCATCAGTAACACCAGTTTGTACAGCAAGTAATGTATTACCATCATAAATTCGTGCATCAGTACCAGATGTTATATTAGCTACTCCATTTAAATCTGCTTTTTGAACTTGTAGTGTAATATTACCACTACTATTTTTTATTTGAGTACCACCAGCAGTTGGAGTAATAAAGAAATTTGGCTCAGTATCCGAACCTGGTTTAACACCAAATATGTTAATTACATCACTAATTAGTTCGGTTTGGTCTTGTCCACTTAATCCACCATCAGCTACACCAACTCTAAATTGAAGAGGCATATCTGATATTGTTGTTCCACTTAAATCAATACTACTTACAATATCATTGTTAGTATCAGAACCATCAGTAAATGTAGTTTCATCAGTAAAGTTAGTACCACCACCAGTAAATTTAAAATAAGGGTCTATGAAGTTAGATGATGATGCAAATACGTTAATTGAAGATGGTGATGGATTGTTACCATTTTGGTCATATGCAATTACAAAAGTATTAGCTGATAATGAAACAGTCTTACCAGTTCCAGATGCAGCAGTCCAAGGACCTACTGCTGGAGGTCCATCGGTAGCATCACCACTTACATCAGATGTATGTGCTGAATTTGCTGTCCAACTTTGTCCGTTATAGATAACCAAATCATCAGCGGCATAAACTGTAGCAGTAGCCCATATACCTCTTAATGTTGGTTCTGTAGCACCAGCAGATGTTTGTCTTATGGAACCTCTAATTGTTAAAGTTTCACCATCCCATTTTAATTGGTTATAACTTCCACCATTATTTGTACCCGTTAGTGAAAGTATCCCAGATGTACTATTGGTTCCAGCACCTGCTCCACCCATATCATTGGTTACTCCTAAGAATGCACCCGGCTGTCCGAATCCTTGAGTACCAGTTTGTCCAACCGCTATGTAAGGTTCATCCGTTCCACCAACAATTGCTATATTTGCGTTAACGTTTCCAGGAGGTGGTTCACCAACATTGATTGTATTTTTTACAAATGATTCTTCGAAGATTGCTAACTTAGCAGCAACGAAGAAATCTTGTTGACCTAAATATTGCCATCCCCCAGCATCAATATCACCTTCTTGAGTTGCAGGTGGTCCAGCAGAGTAAACAGGTTGAGCAGTATAAATACCATCATCATTACCCAATCCATCAGATTCTTCAGTATATTCTGATTTGTTTATTAATTCTTCAGTAGTTGCCCAATAGTGAACCTCATCACTAATTTCTCTAAATACAGCATCTCTTCTTTTTTGAGTTAAATCGAATATATATGCTATTTCCTCATCCCATTCACCCCTCACAACAATACCAGGTCCAGTTGCTCCTTCAAAAACAGTTGAGAATGATTGTTGTACAAATTGTTCACCCCTACCATTTTCAAAATCAATTTTAAATACAATAAATCCTTGTGTATTTTGTTGAGGTGAATTCCAATTAGTTACAGCAGATGAACTAGCATATAATTCACCAGAAGAAGATACTATTTCTTTTGAATCTCTTAAAGTACCTTGTGTTAAAAATGATGATATCTCATGTATAGATGCTGAAAATTGTCCGAATGTACCTATTGGTAAAAATGTTACTGGGTCAACTGCTTGTTCATTATATTGTTCAACATATTGTAATTCCGTTCCACCTTTGTATGCTCTGAGTAAAGTTCCAGCATTATCAAAATAAGTTGTACCATCAACTTCAACAGTTACTGAAGATGCTGGATTTGATAATACTACTGAGTATGCAGCTGAACCTTCTGCTATACCAGATAGAGTTACACTATCAGTATCCACTATTGTTCCAGCAGAGTTACCATCTCTTAATTCAACTGTAAATGTTTTTGTTGAACCAGTAGCTGGTAAATCACCAACAGTTGCTGTATTATTTGTAGATGATGCCTGTACCGTAGAACCATCAACATTTAAGAATTTAAAGAAAGCAGAACCAGTTACATTTATTGCGGTTGCTGATAATACAATATCACCCGAAGGTGCTACTTTAACACCATCACCATCATAAATAACAGTATCACTACTAGCTACTAAACTAACCTTTCTTGCAGCAGTTCCATCATTTACTTTTGAAAATGTTTGTGTTTTTGAAACTATTCTCGGAACACCAGCTACACCAGCAGTCAATGAATAAGGATAAACCTTAAAGTTATATGTAATACTAGCAGATGGTTGGTTGTTTGCCAATCCACCAAATCCTTTAAAGTGTAATACTTCTCCACCAGATGAAGATATACTACCAGATACACTTAAATCTCTAAATGAAGATGATAGTTCACTAAATTCTATGTTTGATGCTGATATGGATGCAGTTACGAATGTACCTGGTCTACCACCATCGTATTCATCATAGAAGAAGAACTCATCGTCTTGTTTTATAAATACTTCAGTTGTTGCGCTTGAATAATCAGAAACAAATCCTATTTCATCTGCATTTAATGCGTTAGCAATTGGGTCTAATGTTACTTCAATTGGACCACCACCATCTACTATCTTTGTAAACTTTTGTATTTTACTTGCAGTTACTAATGATGCAGTAAAGTATGGAAATATATTAAAATCAAATTGTACACTTGCACTTAGTGCTGACATTGTTTCGAATCCAGACAAACTCATTGTTGTTGTTGAATCACCAACTAAGGTTTCGAAAACTATATTAGTAGGTACAACCGATGTTGTTGTAAATGTACCAGGATTACCACTACCAGTATTTATTAAAAATAAATCACCTTGTGTTATTTGTACATCGGTATCAGCTAATCCATAGTTGTAAACATCACCTTTATGATTTGAACCCAATGCTATTGGATTTGGGTCTATATCAATAACAATAGAATCTTGACCAGGTAAACCATCAGGCGTAATAAAGAATGTTTTATTTGCAGTTACAGATGCTGAAGTAATTGGTTCAGTATATGTAAATTCAAAGTTTAATTGTTTTGTTTGAGTAGCAGTATAATATGGAACACTATCTCCAGGTACACCACTATCTATTGAATCACCAACAACATTAGTAACAGCTACTGTTATTGTATCATCAAATGCACCAGTATCATAAAATACAAATAACTCAGGTAGTTCAGTTAAAGGTTGAATCGATGCCGATGGTTTTACAACCAAACTAGCAGTTAACGGATTCAACGTACTACCTCTTTGTTGGAATGATGATGTTACAATTATCTGAGTCGGGTCAAATGAGAATGCTTCTCTTGGTTTATACTTTATATTAAATTGGTCTGCGGTTGAGGTTACCAAACCAGGATTCAAACCATCTTTTAAATCAGTTAGAATTTCAGATGTTAAAATAGATTCGGTTGTTGGTCCATCCATAAGATAAACTGTCAACTCATTATCAATTGCATCTCTATCAAAGATAGCATTATAATCAATTTCACCACTACCAGTTTCACCAGCGGTTACACCTTCTAAGAAATCAGGATTTGTGATTGCTTGTGAAAGTGATACATATGTATTTACTTCAGTTAATCCATCTAATGAAGATGAAAGTACATGAAGTTTAGCTTCAGAAAAATCTTTTTCTAATCCACTTCTTAAATTTATACGATTTATACCATCAACCCTTACTGCTTGAATCTCTAATGTTTTTGATTCTTTGTTTTTAATTTGTAATCCTCTAAATGGTACTATCTCAAAACTAACTCCACCTTTACCATCTTCAACTCTACTAATTATGAAGGTATCAGAAACACCTTCTATGGCACCAGTATATCTAATAAATTGTACTGAGATATCATCTCTTGAACCTGTGAAATCTTCTACTCTCAAAAATGGTTCTCTACCACCATCTACATCCCAATTAGTTAAGTAACCAGGATAAATACCACCAACATATTGTGATGATGATAATAAGTTACCAAATGAATCAAACGCACCAGATGTATAAGTTATAGAACCAGTTACCAATGTAGTCTCAACATCAATTGCTATTGTTAGAGGTGGTACTGCGTTAGCTGGATTTGATGCTGAATCAAATGAGAAATATAAATTATCAGGTGTAATTTCTATATCCTTTTCAAATAAGTTTGTGTTACCACCACTAAATGTTTTTGTATCTTCAACTCTAACAGGAATAAAATTATTATTGATATCATAAAATTCAAATCGATAATCAAATGTTTCGGTTACTAAGAATTTTGGTACTTGTTGAACGAATGTAATTTCATCAGGCGAAAATGAAGTTTCTTGAGATGCTTTTAAACTAACATTGTTTACATACCAATCACTACCACTTACTTCAAAGTATAATCGTGCAGAATCAAAAGTATCTGCTATAATATTTTCATTGATATTTGTTTTTTGTAAAATACCATTTGATGAATTAATTGTTGTTATTGTTTGTGATGTTGGTGTACTACCATTAGAACCACTTAAAAATACTTTTAAATAATCACCAGAAGTATTTTCTCCTTTTCTTACATTAAAATCTAAAGTATATTCTACACCATTCTGAATTGAAAAACTTTCAGTAGTAAAGAAAAAGTTATCAGGTGATGAATTTAATTTTGCTGAGTTATATAATACATCTTGATTAAATGTTACATTAAAATCATTTGATGATGTTACCCAATATTCATCTATTACTGGTTGTGTGAAGAATCCATAAGGTTCTTCTTTTTTAGCGAAGGTTGTTATATCTCTTAATACCTCATTTGATTCTAATTGTATTTCTTGCACAAATTCGAAATCAGTTAAGTTTGATTGAGACCTTCTAAATACTTTTACTCTTGCAGCATCACCTACAAAAGTTTTCATATCAGTAATACTAATCTTAGCAAATGAACCAGTTAGTGCAGTTGCTAAATCAGCTACATTTTCTATATATGGAAATTCTAATGAATAACTTTCATTTGTAAATGATGTTACAATATTGTTTTCCGCATATGGAGGAGATACAATTATTTCATTTTCATTTACAATTTCTTTAATTTTTGGAGCATAATTAATATTATCAAATGTAATGATTTCCTCATCAATTGAACCTGTCCATTTATTTCCACTCTTAATTTTTAATCTATAATTTGTAGGTAATGTAAAATTACTTAAATCAGTTCCTGCGTTTGGAACCAATGGAATACCATCTACTACTCCAGTTTGTGTTACTACTGGTGGATTATCACTAAAGATTGGTTTTACTATTTCATCTATGGTAACCTCAGGTCTACGATAGAATCTAACTTTATCTTCGTTAGCTAATAGTTTATTGATTTGAAAGGTTCTTTCCCACTTAACATTATAGGCACCTTTCCATTGATTTGGAACTTCTCGTTTTACACCATTATCATCATACTCCTTTAGTTCACCTAAAACAGTAATCTTACCCAATCCAATTGGAGTATCATTATAAATGTAAACAGCTATTAGTTTAGATATACCCTCATAGTATTCTGGAATACCATTACCTGGTTCAAAATAGATTGGGTTTCCAGCAACATCTAAAAGTTCAATCTTTATTTCAGTTGATTCTTTTAGGTATTCTGAACCCTCTATTAAAAATCCATTCTTACCACCAGTAAATGTATCCTTAAATTCGGTTATTCTAAAGTAATCCGAATTTGGAGTTTCATCTTCTATGAATGTCTGAAATGATGATAAGTTTTGTTCGGGTGAATATTTTTTTATTCTTGCCATTAAGAAATAGTTCCGTTAATTCCATTATAAATATTTGAAAAAATTAATTTAGAATATTTATTCTAAAGAAAACTAAAGAGTTCTAAAGAAATGAATAAAAAATATGCAATGTTACAAATTGATGCTGAAGTTCATCAATTATTAAAGTCCTTTTGTAGAGATAAAGGATACAAAATGAATGGGTTAGTAGAATCTCTTATAAAAGAAAAAGTATCACCAAAACAAACTCAACCACAAAACATTTTAAGGTCTAGCTAACCGCTCTACCTTTCATTTGTTCCCAATCTCTATTATTTCTAACCTTATCATTTGTTTGTTTGACTGCTTCTAAAACATTTGTAGTTGTTTTAAATCTATTTGCTAAATGAATTAGTGCAGATAAATCTTTTGGGAAACAATGCCCACCATAACCAAAATCACCATCGTGACCAGGAACCATCCAATGTGATTTTCCTAATCTTTCATCATAAGTTGCATATTCTACAACCTTATCATAATCTATATTTACCTTTTCACATAATTGATAAATTTCATTAGCAAATGATACTTTAGTTGAGAGGAATGTATTAGTTAAATATTTTACCATCTCAGCGTGGGTTGAATCGGTTTTAATTATATCTGCTTTAGGAAATACTTTTGAAAAGATTCGTTTTAAAGTTGTTGTTGCTGGTCTTGGTCCACCCAATATAATTCTTTTTTGATTATTATAATCTTCAACTGCATTTCTTTCAGTTAAAAACTCTGGATTAAATACGACTTGTATATGTTTAGGTGTTATCTTATTAAAAGATGCAACTGTTAATGGTGGTACTGTTGATTTGATTACAACCACCTTTCGTTGGTTTAAGTTAATTATTTTTCCTAAGATACTTGCTACAATTGAAATATCACATTCACCTGTTCCCATATGCATAGGTGTTGGTAAACAAAGGAATAGTACATTACAACTTAATACTTCTTCTTCGGTTGCTGTTGCTTTTGTTTCATCTAAATCATATGTTAATATTTGATAATATTTTTTAAACTTCTGATAAACTGCATTACCAACAAACCCTTGTCCTATTATTCCTATTTTATTCATTACTAAAATTTAATGTTACTGAATCCATTTACTTTTTTAATTTCCATAAGGGAATCTACTACATCTCTCATTGAATCAATATGTGATATAATCATCACAAAATCAAATTGTGTTTTCAAATATGCAAACAACATATACAATGATGTTAGATTCTCATTATCTAATGTTCCAAACCCTTCATCAATTACTAAGAAGTTAGGGCGAGGAAGATTACATACATTGATTAGAGCGATTCTAATGGCTAATCCACTAATGAACCTCTCCATACCACTACACATCTCTAAACTCCATTTCTGGTCATCATAAACGATGTTAGCGTTAACGTTCTTACCATCCATCTCTAATTGTAATCCAAACTCTACGATTTGACCTAAGATATTGTTTACTTCACCTTCAATCATTGGTAATGCTTTGGAAATCAGTTCATACGATACACCATCTTTTCCTAAAGCGTTCAGATAATATTCGTACAATCCAAATTGTTCTTCTAACTTAGATACTTCATCTATTCTATCTTCGATAGTTTTCTTTTGATTCTTTAAAGAAGATACTGAACCATTTAGTACTAATATATCTGCTTCACTATTTGATAAGATTTGTTTTGATTTGCCTAACTTATGTCTTACATCAACAATCTCATCTCTAAGTTCTTTATTCTTATTAATTTGTTTTTCATTATCCAAATAATCCTCAATAAGTTGTGTAACTTGAAGAAGTTCGTTATTTAGTTTGATTTCTTGAGTTTCGAATGTTGATAACTTGTTGATAAGTATGTTAATATCTCTACTTACTTTGTTTTCATCTTCTTTAAGTTTATTCAACTTTTTATATTCTAACTCAAATGGAGCTAACTCTTTTCGTTTAGATACCAACTCAGATTGTTTGTTTTCTAAATCACTTAGTTCTGATTTGATGGTTTCCAATTCACTCTCTACCTTTTCTTTTTGCTCTAAGATAGTTTGTGAGTTCTCCATACAAATATCACAATCTTCATTGTATTTGTGGGAATCCAAATGTTGTTTTCTCTCATTAAAGGATTCACTCTTTATAAGGTGTTTTTCAATATTGTTTTCAACGAGTGTAAGTTCATATCCCACCTCATTATATTCCGCTAGACCCTCATCAATTTTATCCTCATCAAATGAATCTATTTTTTCTTCTAATTGGATTTGGGTTTCCTCAAACTCTCCAATCTTAGATTGTATCTTATCTCTTTGAGATAACAATTCGGTTAACGAAGTTTCCGAAGTCGATTTTTTGTTTTGTAATTCTTCTAAAGAATAGTTATCGGATTTAACTTTTACAATCTTTTCGTTGAGAGAGATTAATTTCTGATTGTGCTTTTCTACTACTTCTTTAGCAGTAGTTAAACTAACTTCTTCTAATTTGTATTCAGCTTCTGCTCTCTTTAAATCAATTTGTATATCAGCTAATTGTTGAGTAAAATCATCTCTCTTAAACTTTCGTATTAAGGAAGCGTTATCTCTATTCTCATTATAAGCATGTGAGTAAAGTTTATCAAAGATATCCACACCCATAAATTGAGCAAGGATTTCTTTTCTCTCACTTTGTGATTTATCAATGAATAGGGAATTGTTACCTTGAAGTGAAAGTGTAGTTAGTACAAAATCTTCATACGTTCCTAAGTATTGTTGAATGATGGAGTTGGTATCCCTCCGTTGCTCTCCATTCAAGGAGTGGATACCACCCTCATCCTCTCTCCAAAAGGATACATCTACTTTTAGATTTTTCCCTTTGTTGATTAACTTTGCTCTTCTCTCAATAAAGTAATCTACATCTTCTATTTGAAAGTGTAATTTACAATAGAAGTTACCCTTTCTATTATTAAGAATGTTCTTTGCTATATAGGTTCTACTTGTTTTGTCGAATATAAAAAAGGATAGTGCATCGAATAAAGATGATTTACCTGAAGCATTAGGAGCGAATATACCTACTATACCATTAGTGTTTTCAAATCTTATCTTATTGTTCTCACCATAGGAAAACATATTAGAAAATTCAAATTGCTTAGGAACCCATTGTATATTAGGTGTTACATCATCATCAACTAACTTTGTGTTGATTTGTCTGTTGATTTGTTTTATCTTATCAATAGTATCATCATCTGCCAAATATTGTCTTTCCAAATAATCTTTAATCAGTTCATTTTGGAATTCAACATCTCTCACATTTCCAATTGCTAACTTATCATCAAAGTTACCAGTCTTTTGTTTAGATAAAGTATCCATTCGAGTAACAGTGAACTCTTGTACTTTATATTGTTTTTTAATTTTTGTTAATGCCTTTTTAATCTGAGAAGGGTCAGTATTTGAAACTCTAACTCTTAATCTAGGTTTCTTTGGCATATTAGTAACTGTTGGAACTACACCATTGTTTACATCTAATGTATAGAAACCATAATCGTTTGGTAAATCAACCTCTTCGAATGTTCTACTTTCAACATCCCATAATAGATAACCATGCTTCTCTAATGATTCGCCGTGGTTTTGTTGAATCATAGAACCAGCATATGCAATGGTTGATGAACCTAATGTTTGTCTTTTATGGATATCACCTAACATCACCATATCGAATCCTTCAAACATATCAGTTGTGAAAGAGTTAGATGATACAGTATATCCTATATCAGTTTGTGCTAAATTAACGGGTCCGTGGAATAAACAAATAGTATTCTCACCTTCTACCACTTCTGCCTTTGGCCAATTCTCTTTGTTATCGAGTATCGAATAAACCACAAAAGTAATGTTATGGAAGGGATACACACCAGTATCTTTGAGGTAGTGGATTCTATCATTTTCTAAGTTTTCTACAATTGGAGTGAGTACATCCAATCTATAATTGTTGTTTAAGTTACAATCGTGATTACCAGTGATTAAGAATGTATGTTTTCTATTTGCACACTCAGTTAAGAACCAACTGATTTCTCTGATTAACTCAGGACTCATTTCAGTTTTTGCATGTGCAATATCACCAGCTAAATAGATAACTGAATTCTCAATGTTATCTTTATCTACGTTGTTTAAGAATTTTTGGAATACTTCTCTATATTCCTTATGTCTTTTTAGATTACGAATATGTAAATCCGCTAAATGGTAGATTTTTTCTACTATCATATATTATTTAGTTTTGAAAGGATTAAATCATCCCAACCGGTTTCTTCGGTTTCTTTTAACAAATTATTGATTTTATCAAATCCCAAATCTCCAGCATCACCACCTTCAGGTATAACATTCTTTACCTTTATACCATTTTTGATAAAATAGTTTGCATGTTTGGTAGAATCATCTACTGCATCGGAATCTAACAATATGTTGATTTCCTTTACACCCTTCTCTTTAATTTTGTTTTGTAAACTTCGAGGTATAAACTTTCCTAAAATAGGAATCACATTTCGTTTAACTGAGAATGAATCAAAAACACCTTCTACTAATGTAATAGGTTCTTTCCAATCGATTTGATTATCAAATACAATTACATTCCTACTAACAGGTGGATTCTTATATTTCATCTTCTCATCTTCATAAAAAGAACGAGCAATAAAATAGTTTAATTCACCATCTTCATTATAAGATGGAATAATTATTCTACCACTATACAATCCTTCCTCACAATAACCAATGTTATATTTCAAAACCTCATCCATAGAAATACTTCTTTGTTTGAGATAATGAATTGCTTGATTATAAATCGGATTAATTGATTTAGGTTTTTTAGAAAGTGTTTTGAATTCTTTTGGAAGTCTGAGAACTATCTTCTCTACTTCTAATTCGTTTCGTTTTGGTTTATACTCACCATATATAGAATGAATTCTTGCTAATTCACTCTTATCAACATTTAGTTTATAAAGTAAGGATTGAATACTCCTACCCTTAGAATCACATACCCAACAATGCCAATATTGAGATTCTAAATTTATTTGGAGTTTCTTCTTATGGTGATGACAAAAAGGACAATGATGTGCTTGTTCATTTCCTTTCATTGATGTACCAACACCTAATGTAGAATCCAATACGTTTATAACAACTAACTTATTTCTTGCGGAGAGCATAAATTAAATTTTAAGTAAATATACGAAAAATTTTTTAATTATCCAATTTTTGAATTAGAAACTTCGTTTAAAAAATTTCCTAACTTCTTTGTTGCTTCAATAAAATCAGTGTCAACTTTTCTATCTTCCATACCCTTTACTAGTTGTTGGATAGATTTTACAGCTACTTTTATTGCATCATCTTTTGCGTTTAACGAATTTTTGTTTATGCCATATCTTTTGGCTATTTGGTCTAAAGTCATAATATTATTTTTTATGTATATACAATTTGAGTACTAATATACAAATAATTTTTTAATTATCCAAATCTTTTTTATAAAATTTTCCTAAAATATTACCATTTAAACAATTTTCATCGGAAAGTACATCATATTTGAACTGATATTGTACTTCATAATAAGATAAGGATTTTTTTGAATAGCAGAATTGTAATACACTTCTTTTAAACTCATCTTCTTTACCTTCTGAGATTTGTTCTTTAATCCAATCGTTTGATGAGTAGTATTTCTGCCAGTCAGAAGATTTTCTAACTTTTTTCTTTTTGGGTAGTGAACCTCGTATACCAGCTAACTTTCGTTCTTCTTTAATACGTTGTAATTCCCTTTTTCCAATTTTTACATTACGAACACTTTGTAAGGATTTCTTACCAATGTAGTATTTGCCAGTTGGAATATGTTCTATTAGATAAACAAATCCTACGGCATTTTCGGGTATAACATCTTCGGTAACATCGTTACCATTCCATAACCAATTTAGCATTAAATCTTATTTAAATGTATCAGAGTAAGGTTTTCCTGGTTTGAATCCTGCACTACCTTGTCCTAACTTTCCACCACCAGCTTTTTCGATAGCCTTCTGGTCTTTAGATAAATCCAATCCACCATCTGCTTCTAATTTAGTTTTATCTCCACCTTTAAGGTTTGCCTTTGATTGAGCAGGTGCGTTATTTTTTAATCTTTCTTCTAAAGTCATAATTGTGTTCCTTTATATATTATAAATATAACCCTATGTATCAAAACGAACTATGAAGTTCACTGGATAATCGGGTAATGATTTAATTGGTTGAGGTAACTTTGCTACACCCACCATATTGTTATCATTATCATATAAACCTATTGTTGTAATAAATGGTGCTAAATAAGAACCTGTTTGGTCAGTTGAACCACTTACTTCATAATCATCAAAACTTCCTACACTTACACCATCTATTGATGATACGATAGGATGTGATTTTCCTTTTACATATTTAGAACCTGGTTGATAAAATGATTGAGAAACATATTCTTGGTCTATCAATCTACTACCTGGCTTTGTAATACTAATAGTATTTTTTACACCACCAACTTCATGCACTGCCGTTGGGTTTTGTGATACGTTAAATTCGTTTTCATTTACTGATAGGAATATTTCATTTTCGTAAATAGTCATTGTAGACCTATATGAAATATCAAAAGTTGTTAAAGATGTATTATCAACAATACCATCAGTTAAAACTATTAACCCCCTATCGTAAAAAATATTTCCTTTTATATTAGATGCAGAATCTATTAGATTAGAATTACCATCATCTGTTAAATCAATTGTACCATATTCAACTTGTAATGAACCTATCTTAACCCCCTCACCAAAATATTGTTGTGGAATTGAAAGTACTCCTATTGTATCACCAATAACTCTTTCATTAGTTGATGCATATGATTCTCTTTTCCCAACCTCCGTTAAAATAGATGATGTAGCTGGGTTTAGGTAGAATTGTGCTTTTACCGAATCATATAAAGTTCTTTTAGAGATTCCATTTGAATTTTTTACATCAGTATTCACATCATACAAGTCCGTTTGATTCGTACCATATAATGGTGTAATATCATCCTCATCCAAAGTCCATTCTTTATAAACTTTGAAAGGTCTTACTACAATATCCGATTTTGGAATTTCTTTTAGCATACAGAAATACTTTTATATAAATATTAAGAAACAAAAAACCCCACATTTAGTGGGGTTCTTATAAATATAAGTCTATTTGATTAGAATGAAAGTTTAACTTTAATTAGAACTTCCTTATCAAATGATTTTTCAATAGGTTGTGAAGTTTTTGCTACTGCAATCAATTCATTTGCATCGTTCAATAAACCAACCGTTGTAATATAAACTTTCGGGTCAGTTTCAAATGATGTTTCTGCAAACGTTCCGTTAGCATTTACATACGTTGGATTGTTTGAGTAGTTAAATTCTCTATTCGTTGCTCTTACGAAGAAGTGTCTTGTAGATACATTTTCAGTTCTTCTTGCTTGGAAATCAGCACCTAAATCAATTGAGTTATATAATAACTTATGATTTTCTTCCTCAACCGTTACTAATAGTGAACCTGATACATTACCTTGTCCATCAATATCTCCAACAGTTTCTCCAATTGCATCTGGGTTAAGAACTATAATTCCTTTATCAGGGTAAAATAATCCAAATCCTTTATCATCCGATGAAGTTGTACTATTAATAATTGCTGCGCTTTCAGTACCTAAGTTAAGTGAACCACTTACTACTTTAAATACTCTACCAGCTTTTCCTAAAGTATCTCCAAACTTCTTACCACTATCATCAATGAATTGATACAATCCTTTAGAACCTGATAGATTTAATGACCAGTTTCCTGGATCCATTTTTTCTCTATATCTAGCTCTATTGATGTTAACAGCGTAAATAGCATTTGAATCAGCTGCTATACCAGCTCCATTCTCAAAAGAGAACTTAGAATCAGTTGGGTCTAAAAGAACTGATTTGTACTGAGCGTAAGTTGCTTTTGAAGCAAGTAGTGCATCATCTGAGTTTTGTAATGATACCGAACCACTTCCGTTTACGTGTCCGTATGCTACACCAAACTGAACTTCTGCTGAAGTATCAGATGCTGGGTTAGCGTTATATACATTGTAGTAATAATCACCACTGGTAGCTGCTACCTGAGTTGATGAGGTGAATGCTGCAGTTAAAGAACCAGTATCACCAGTCCATAAACCAGTTGTTACTACTTCTACTTTTGCATTTACTTTATCAAATTCACCAAATCTTTTATAGATACCAGATGATACTCCGGTTGTTGATGAAATTTGTTGTCCTGCAGGAAGTGCTGAATTTAAAAGGGCTACAACATCACTACTGTCGATTGTTCCGCCACTAGCTAAATCTTGTAGTTGAGCGGTTATGTCTGCGTTATTTATAATTGCCATATCTAATATCCTTTATTAATTGTTGCTTCTATAAGTTACAGTTACAGGAATAGTTTGTGAACCACCTGTTTCATTTCCATATACCGTTATTGTAGAAGAAACATTAGATGTTAACGCTGGATTAGGAGTAAATGTAAATGCTAAACCACTAACAACTTGTGCCGTAGTTGTGATTTCCTCTCCCAAGAAAACAGGAACCGAACCGGCTGCTGTTGCTCCTTGCGTTACTGCTAATGTACCAGCTCTCTGGTCTGCTAATACAACAGTGTATCCAGCATTTGTATTTCCTTGCGGTGAAGTTGTTGGTGAGAGAGCAACTTGCCCCTCATCTTGAAAAACTCCTACACCTCCAGTAATACCCAATGCTACCACTGGAATCTGAGTTGTACCTTTTGGTAATGTAACTATCTTGTATCTTAATACTTGAGTTTCGTCTGGACTAGCTTCCAGAATTGGTATCGCCTTAATTGCCGAATCATAATACGCTGAACCCTTTGGGTGCGCTGGTTCGTACAATGTATAATCAATCTCATCATCTCCTAATGCGAATTTGGAAATGCCGAGAGCTTGACCAGATGCCAACTTCTGTCTACCTTTTTTGGTTAGGATGGCATCGACTGTAATTGATGTATTGTCTAAATATCCCATAATTTGTTTTAATTTGCCCTTTTGTTTATTATGTACTAATAAATATAACTATTTTAAAATTTAATTAATCTACCTCTAAGATTGGTTCTCCACTTCCTCTACCAGTATCCGCAACTCTTAAAATGTTTGGATTAGTAGTAAATATTTCAACAGGTGATAACCCATCTGGGGTTGTATCAGCTGATTGTTTTGAACCTTCAAAGAATGAATTCTTCAATCCTTGTGATAAATTATTTTTGAATCTATAATGGGTTGGGAAATATCCATTTAATGGAATAACTTCAGTTATTTCATTCCCAACCGATGGTGGTGTTGAACCAATCGGAAGTATAGTAACTTTACTTCTTGTTCTAATTACATCTTGCAATTCATATTCAACTTGTTCGTTATTTGAAGTTGCAGGGTATCCTTTGGTTTGAACACTAATTTTTTCTATGTACTCTTCTTTAGTTTTAAATATTAACTTTCTGGATGAAGTTACATTTCCTCTATAATCAATTGTATTTAATGAACCAGTTCCAGCTATTGGTGCGTATAATCCAAATCCAGCATTTGATAATGAATTCGGGTCCATACCAACCTGTTGGAATGAATCACCCTCTACTAATGCTTCTAGTTTAGAACCATCAGGTACAATTATTTCACTAAGATACGTTGGATAGTTTCCAACTAAGTTTGTATCCTCATCTACATCTATTGATGAATCATATTGTGGGTTGGTAGATGTTAATACTATTTCTTCCTCTTCATTAATAATTGCATCGTAGTTATCATATTGATGTGAAAGGTTTGCATCCTTTTCTACATCCAATGTTACACTAAATTGATTATTATCTCCAACTAAGTTTGTAGTTTCATCTACATCTATTGTAATATCTATACCTCGATTTACTGATTTTGGTTGTTTCCACTTAGTTTTACTTCTTTCTAAATAATGTGGTTCAATTAATAAACCTTTAGAAACCTTTGCTCTAGCAGGAACTAAATCTTCTAATACATCGAATAAAGATTTATCAATGTATCTGATTAATCTGATATATTCGTAGATATCTCTATTTAATCTTTGGAAGTAATAATCTCTTACATCTTTTAATTCAGTATATTCATCTTTGTATTCATCAGCAGGTGCTCCAATATAATTATCTATATTAAAGTTACCAAGTGATTTGATAATATCCATATTCAACTCTTTAATTGGTGAGAAGAATAATCCTAATCTAGATGAATCAATTGGTGCTCTATCTAATGATTTTTTAGTTGCCCTTACTTTGTATGATAAATCACTAACTAATGTTTGAGATTCAAATCTAATTTTATCAGCTTGATTAAATCCTAATGAAGGAACCTGAGCCGTTACACTTCTTTCATATACCTCATAATTATAAGGATATGTGGATTGATTACTGAATCCAAATAGGGATGCCGATGGTAAATCATATTCACTACTAATAGCAACATTTAATATAGAAGAATCTACAAATCTATTCTTTGGATATTCAAAGTCAAATCTAACTAACATATCTTCAGATGAAGCAGTATAGTTATTTCCTACGATTGAATCAGGCTGTTTTGTATGAGTTGTAATAATATTATCATCCAATGAATCTTTCCAAATTCTAAACTCATCTAAACTAATATAAGATGAACTACCAACTAATAAAGTATCAAACGAATCCCATTGTAGTGATTCACTAATTATTGATGATGTATAATCATTTATTATTAATCTATTGTTTAAAGATTCTTTTACATACAAACCTAAAGATGCTGATGAGTTTGTATCCAATTCATTAGTTAATGCTATTGTTTTATAATTTTCATCAAATAATTTTATTTCGGATGATTCGATTTCATAGGTATTTGAACTTGATGATACAAATACTTTAATTTTACCAAATGAACCTGTTGTTTGTGTTGCTTCTAATTCAAAGAACGTAGTTACACCATCCCAACCTTTAACTAAATGTTGATTTCCAGTTGAATTGAATTTAACATTCATTTCAATAGTTTCTAAAGAATCAGATATTTCAGTTTCTTTCCATGGAAGTGTAATGTATTGGCCTCCTTCAAATTTTAAAGCAGATGTTCTATCTTCAAAGGTAAATGGTTGTGTACCCCCATCAGTTGGGTCAGTTGGTCCTCCAAACTCCATAATTGTAAGGAGTGATTGTGGAACACCATAACAAGCCATTACTGCCTTTAGTGAACGAGAAGTACCTTTATGTTTTAGTAAATAAGGTAAGTTATTAAGTATCCTTCTCCAAATTTCTTCGTTTGCAGATTTAAGTGATTGTTGATATTTTTGAGTACCATCTTTATGTTGTCCTAATGCGTATTCCCAAAGGAACTGAGAATCATAAGCTTTTTTACCATCCCATCCTAAAGATTCTAACATCGTAGAAACTAATTCATTTGAAAAACCTTTATTTGATTTATGTTTTGGATTTCTTAATTCATTCAATGTATTTATGTATGCCCAAATAACATCGAAATGATGTCCTAACATATCCATAAACAACATAAAGTCCTCATTCTGATAATCTTCCGTAATAAATTCTGGTAGATTATTATTCATATAATCAACATTGTTTCTATCAAATATTGCTCCAGCATTTACAGCTCCATTATACCAAGAAATAGCAGTTGAATCAGTTGTTGCTACGATTGAATTACCAACTTTTGGATATGCTAAATCATCGGTTGATGTATATAAGAAGTTTTCAAATCCATCAAATGAGCCAATTAAATTGTTAATGTTGTTTAATTGTTTGTTAGCTTGAATAGTGGTTATAGCAGTTACAACAGTTCCATCTAATTGTATATTATCATCATCTTCAGATATGATAACATAACCATCTTGCCCAGCACCTTCTGCTAAAACATATCCTAATTCAATATCAGTAGTTGTAAGTTCGGTATATTTAGATTGATACGATTCTAATAGTTCTATCTTATACCAAAAGTTTTTAATTCTTTCTTCAGCTGAACCAAAGTGTATATAGTTTTGGAAAGTGTAATCAGAACCTGTTACATACTCTATGTTTAATTTTTCAGTATTGATACCATTTTGATTTGCATACTTTCTAATTAAATCAGTATTGGTAGCTGAACCACTAGCTAATAAATCTTCATACATTTGGTAACCAATACCAGTATCAACCTCTAAAGAGAAGTTAGGTCCTTGTAATGGTGGGCAATATTTTTCATCACCACCAAATATGTTTATCGTATCAATAATTGGTTTAGATTGAATTTTCGTAATCCAAACCTTTTGATTTGTTGTTACACTGGTAGGTAATGGTTCATATAGTTTTAAAATTAAACTATCTTCACTACCTAACCAAGTTGTAATTACTTTGTTATCACCATCACCTAAATGTAATAAGTGAGTTAAAAAATTTGATTCATCAAATTCACAATTTGAAAACTGAGATATAAACCCTTCTGCAAATCTATTGATTGCTACTTGTCTTGGTATATTTAAATCACCTTTATCAAATAAGATAGGTATATTTTCAGTTAATCCCTCAACAACTTTTTGGCCTTCTGTGTTTACTGGAATTAATTTTAGTGGTATTTTTACTTTATCACCTTCATCAAATACTTCAACATTATATCTCTCAATTAAATCTTTTACATTGAATGATTGTGTTCCTCTTACTGATAATTGTACAAAATCAGTAGAATTACCTACAAATAGTTTTACATAATTTGCATGTATTGAATCCCAACCAATATTGAAATCAACATCATATCCTATAAAATCAGCACCTCTAACTACTTTAGGATATTCTATACTTCTAATATCAGGTGTTGTTACTGATACCTCATCAACAACATTAATTACTAAATCAATAGCTCTATCTAATACATTTACAGTTTCCGAATCTTGTGCTCCTTCATTTAATTTTGTTACAATATCTTTTTGTTCCTCATTAACTTTAGCTTTATCAGATACGGATTCTTTTGGTAAATTAGATTTTAAACCTAATTCATTTACTGATACCTTTGGTTTGGTTTCATTGTTAATTGGTTTAGTAATATCAAACTTTGGCTGAACTCTACCTTTTTCTTTTTTTAGATTTTTTAATCCACGTCTAGCAAACGCATTTAAAGGACTTGCGTTTCTATTACGATTACGATTATCCGCACGTCTTTTTAGGTTAGCTCTTAACCTAGCAAATATACCTCTTCTTTTTCTTCTTTCAGCCATTTATTAAAGGTAATTTAAGTTTCTATTAGGTCTGCCTGGTTCTTCACCAGCGTTTGGTCCACCAAATCTATCGATGTAATCAAATGAATCATCAGAAATAATTTCTTCTCGGCCTCCACCGCCTCCTCCTCCACCACGTGGTGGGTTATATGGATTCTTTACAGGTTTTGGTTTATCAACTGGTTTTTCTGTTTCGATACCCTCAAATTTTGGTTTAACTTCTTTTGGTTTTATTGTAATAGGTTCTTCCGCTTCTCTAACTTGATTTTCATAATCATTAAATGAGAATGGGAATAATTTTATATTATATTGTCCTATCTTACTAAATACTTTGTGTGGTATTGTTATACCAATGATATCCGAATCATCTAATTCATCAAACTCTAAGATATCATCACCAACGATGATTGTTATAGCTTGTACATCTTTATTCTTTTGTATAAGTAATGGAACACCAGATTTTTCATTTATGTTATATTTTCTTGGGTCAGTTTTTACTAAAGATATTTGTGGGTCTAAGTCAGCATCAGGTACAGGAATTTGTTGTATTGTAATTGATACTTCATAATCAGTATTTAAAGTTATAGTTGTTTCTAATGTTTCATTAGCATCTGCTTCTAACACCGTTGGAGTATTACCATCCTTACTTATTGTCATACCACTAATTCTATATAGAGTGGTATCTGATGACCTTATTAGATATTTTGTATTATCTAAATCTTCATATACAGATTGTCCTGTTTTTGGAAAAAATTCTGCTGAAGTTTTTGAATTCTTAACAACACTAACAGGCGCCCCTTCTACTTCCCCTATATTGAATTTAATTGTAAATAAAGAAGTTCCTACTGAAACTTCACCCTTTGTTAAGTTAAATGTTAAAGTTTTTGATGTTATATTTCTAATAGATACTGGAAGTTGTTCTTCACCATTTACGAATTTTTTAAGTACAATATCTTTAGTAGATATTCCTAATGGTGTATCACTAACATTTTTATTTTTTATAAGTGGTAAATCATCATCAACCATTGTAACTACATAATACTCATCACACTTATATCCTTTCTTAGCTATTTTTATAAGTTTATCTTCGGTTGCTAATGATTCTCTTGATATCCTAACACTTTGATTTGTAGGAACAGGAACATTATTTACCGAAGTTGTAAATCCAGTTTCGTTTGATGTTATTGTAAAAACAAAAGTATTAGTTGTTGTTGGAGTTACTACACTTCCACCAGAGGATGAACCACCTCCAGTTCCACCAGCATCGATAAAAACATCACCACTTTCTGGTCCACCAGGTCCACCACCTAAATTCTCATTTTGGTTTTGGTTATTGTACCCCCCTTGCTCATCAAATCCTTTTATTTTTACTGGCATTGTTATAGTGTTTTTGGTTTTTGATTAAAATAATCATCTAATCCATCTAATGGTAATCTTGAAATATCTTTATTTCTAAACATATCTATAAATCTATCTTTATTAAAACTCTTAATTGGATTTGGTAATTTAAAATCAGGAATAGGAAGTTCTATTGGAACTTCTTTTTTAATTGCTATATCTAATTTCTTTTTCTCTTCTTCAACTTTTAGTTTTTCCTTTTTTACAGTTACTTCAGGAACTTTAGCTCTAATTATAACATCCGATTCTCTACTTTGAATTACTGTATTTACTTTATCTACACTAGCATCAAACTCTTTATCAACTTCAGTTTCAGTTTGAATAGTTCTTTTAGGAAGATAAATTTCAACCAACTCTATAATGATTTTCTGAGATACTTTATAAACATCTTCTTTTGAAAATGCTAAAGATGGTTTAGTCTTTTTTGGTTTACCATAGTTTACACTTGTTACAGATGATTCCCTATTTGCAAATTCATTGTAAACTGCTTTTGTAAATTCGTTATATATTTTGGTTACTAATGTTTCAAATCCACCTATACCAAATTCCGATACAAAATTATTGTACCACTTTTCACTATATGTTTTTTTAATAAAAAAACTAACCTCTTCGGGTTTTACTGTTTCTACAAAATTAGCAACATATGGAACAACATCATCTCTAAAATTTGAACCCCTTTTAAATAAATCATATCTTTGTAATAAATCAGTTTTTTTCGATACTTCATTTCTAATTGGTAATAATCTTATTTCAGTTCTTGATGGTGATATTTCTTGAATCCATAATTTTTCATTTGGATTATCATACCCAACTCTTTTATTAAGAAGAGTAATTTCAGTTTTAAAAATACCATTGTTATACCCAGCTTCTCTAATCAATCTTTCCGCATCTATAAAATACTCATTTGGAAATTGAAACGCTTGAAGTTTAGTACCATCTGCTATTAAAAAATAATCTTTTATATTTTGTGAATTTAATGGTACATATCTAACTAACTTACCATCATCACCTTGAGGTAGTTGATTTTCATTAGCATCATAAACAATAAATTCAATCATATCAGAATCAGAGAATCCGAAAAATGATTGCAGGTTTCCTTCTTCGAAAATCTCTCTATCTTTAGTAGAGATTCGATACCCTTTGTTATCTATTATTTCTTTAAATGTTTTAATTGCCATTATTAACCTTTTCTATTTTTTCTTAAATCGGTAGTAAGTTTTACTTCATCAGTTGAACCATCAGCAAACGTAACTTTAACTTTTAGTGCCAAGTCAGTATAGTTTCTAGCTTTTCCTTTCCAACCAATTCTTCTTCGTCTTGGTTGAATACCACCACGTTTTCCTGCTTCTGTTCCACTTCCTCCAATTTTCCTTTGGTTATATTCACATTGATATGTTTCAGAAGTTTCAGGTTCAATTGAAGTTGCTCCTGATTTAACTGTGAACCATGCTGGTTTACCTTCAAATACAAATGCAATATCAGTTATTTTATTATCAGTAGTAACATTACTTACTTCTATTGTATTTGTCATTTTTCTATTACCACCTTGATTATGACTTGTTTTAGCCCATAAGTTTGCAGATTGTTGTCCAGCATCCCCATCTCCATTATTTACTTTAACAGTAAATCCATTATCACCTCCACTAATAGCACCTTCACCAGTTTTAGCAGATAATCCAAATAATTGTTCTCTTAATGATTCATTCTCTTGCAACAATGCTTCAACTCTAGCAGTTAATGATACTCTTTGAATTGCTTCATTAATTGAGTTCTGAATTGCGTTTTGTAAATCAATTGTTGTTTCACCGATTTGTACATTTGCTATATCAGCTTGTTCTCTAGCTATATCAGCTTTTAACTTTTCATTATCAACTTCAATTTTTAGTACGTCTACTACACTTTCTAATTCAGCTATAATACTATTTAAATCACCTATTGTAAGATTAGCTTGTTCTAATTGTTTTGTTAAATCATCAATTCTAGCTAATGCCTCATTATACGTTGAACGAAGAACTGTATCAGGTAAATCAGGTGCTAAATTTGGTAGAAGTTCAAATATATCAGTATCAATTGATTTCTTTAACTCTTTTGTATTGTATTTAGGTCTTATTAATTTACCACTAATAATACCATCAGTTAAATCGGATTCTTGAAAAAGACGTATCCCACTTTGGTTAGGTGCTTGTATAGCATCTGAACCACTTACAAAGATTTTTGCAACTTGTGCTTCGTTTTTTAATCCGCTGTTTTTCATTATTTATGAAATTAAACTAAATGTGTAATCGTTATCAAAGAAATAATCAACTCCACCAATAGTAATCTTAAATTCTATATTGTACACCCTATCAACTTCCCAATTAGATAAATTCAAATTGAAATAGTTACCATCGGTATCACAACTTAATTTTGTGTAATTACTAAATGGAATAATTGTTTCACCTGAATGATAATCACATATTTGGTAGTATGATGTTGTTGGTAAAAATTTACTAATACCATATTGTGCCGTAGATGAGAATGTTTTTGTAGGATATAAATCTCTACCAACTACTCTCAACTTAGGTGTTGTATTTACTTTGTAATGCTTTTTAAAGTTTCTAATTCCAACTTTTATTTCTTCCGATGTTAGTTCAGTTAACGAACCAGTTGAAAATGATACATCATTCCATGCAATTCTAACTTTTGGTTGGTGAATAGTATTGGTTTCTTTACTAAAGAATTTTAACATACCATAATCATTTGAATCTTCCTCAGATGAATTTTCGTGCTTTACTATCAATCCTTCATTTTCAATTGAACCACTTAACCAACTTTGGAAAATTGTAGTTATATCTGCGTTTATATCTTCTGTTTTGTATGAGAATACTTGTGAACCACTTAAATTAGAATGCCAAACTCCTCCTCTACCAGCAAACGAGCCAGTTGAGTTAGTAGCAAATACAATATTACCACCTACTACGTTGTTTACCCATCTAAGTGATGAATCACCTTCTCTATAATTCCAAGTTACACCAGCGGTTTCTATTTCATCAAATCGAGTACCTTTACCCATTTCCCAACTTTGAGATACTGGATAAATTTCAATATTGAACTCTAAGGGTATTTCTTCAGATTCAGTTTCTCTCATTATAAGTTTGGCCTCTTCAAACCCTACACTACCAGCTGATAGTGATGATGAGAAGTTCATTACGTCAAATTTAAGGAGTGCTCTGGATACATCTTTGATATTACCATAGTAAACCTTACTAACCTCTAATACCTCATCTAAACCAGCGTTTTGGTCAGGTTGTTGTAAGTACACCGATGCATCTTTTGATGCTGTTAAAAAATAGTATGCCATTATCTTGCCCTTCCTTTTATATCCGAATCTGGAAATTTAATTTCGAAAACCGATGGGTCTAAAGATGGATATAAAATCTTATCTTTAATCGCCGCTTCTATATTGTATGAATTGTTTGCATATTGCCCACCACACTTATTTATAATTTTTAATTTTGGTACTGAACTAACTCCATCAACATTTGCTATAATTAATTCTAATTCAGAAATGTTAACTGTGTTATTAAATGTAAAATTATCTATATCAAAATATTCTTTTAGTTCAGATATACAATCAGATAATACTTCACTCTTATTGTAATTTTTTAATGTAATGATTTCAAACTCAAGTCCTATGTTAATAATAAAACCATCATTTATGTTTATACCATCAGTTAAAATTTTGTATTCTGAAAGATATGTTTTTAAATTTTCTTTTATTGCTCTATTTAGATTTGATAATTTTTTATTTGAATCATATCCTAATAAATAAAGATTAATAGCAAATGGATTATTCTTTTCATTATTATTAGAAGTTTTACCTAATAAGAATTTTTGAAGTTCATCTTTTATTGCTTTTCTATTTGGTTCTTCCTCTTCAGGTTTGTTAACAAATGATTCTACTAAATCAGTAAACTCATTAAGAACGTTAGGTGAAGCTAATATAGAAGCTGGTGAGTTATTATCCAACTTACCATCTGCCGTAGCGTATGCTTTTGCAATCGAACCAAATTTGGTTGGCATTGATAGAGCTCTTACTTGATAATCTTTAGCAGTTACTGCTCTATTTTGTGAACCAAAGTTAGCCAAAGCATTTTGTCTAATCTCTTCCATTGTATCACCACCCTTACCACCAGTTGCAGGAACCTCATTATCTACTGCGATAGAGTTTTTAGCTGCATTGTATAATCCTAATTGGGTATCTGAGAATTTTGTTGTATCTTCTTCATACTCTACCCCATTGATTTGAGTAATACTACCTTTCTTTACATTTGATTCTACACCACCACCAACTAAATACTTTACAGTTATAGTTGTATTAGATGGAGAGGTTCCATATGTTTTAGTTTTTAAGAAGTTCGTAGGGTCGAAAGATTCTTCTAATTTAGAAATAGAATTAGGTAATCCTAATCCAACATTTTTAAATGAAGGAATAATTGTTTCTTCACTAACTGTTGGGTCACCACTACCAAACTGAATAGTTGTTGTACTATCTGGATTTACTTGCTTAACAAATCTACGAGATGTTTTAAGTGTATTTAAAATATATGGAGTTGTTTCTTTAAATTGAAATAAATCAGGATCATTATTTTCAGTATTTGGATAATCAACAAACACCAACTCTTGTGCTAAATAAGGTACTTCATAAAATTTGTTTCCATCCGAATCTCTTACATCGTAAATATCAATAATATTAGTATCACCTAATTCAATACTTTGAAATTCTTTATATGACCCAAAAGTTTCTTCTTCAATTTTTACATCAGCTGAAATAGCTTGTACAAATTTCTTTACTAAATAAAAAGTTGCTTCTCCACTAATAGAATCAGTTTGATATATTGTTACTTCTCTATCAGACTCATCTGAAAAATCAACAACATCTTGTGTAACAAATTGTACACCATTTGTTGATTCAGCTCTCATACCTTCTTTGATTCTTAAAAAATAAGTTTCATCAAACGTATTATCAGCGCCAGTTCCAATTGATGGAACTAATTGATAAACCGAAAGTGTTGTTACTGATGGAGATGTTACTTTTGGTTTGTATCCTAAATATTGTGAAAGTGCTATTACATTTTCAATATCATCGGCATGAACCATTAATGATTCTTTTAAAGTATCATCAACATAATATGAAAGTGAATCACCAATATAAGATGCCATTTCAATGAACATCATACCTGGTGATGATTCATTAAAGTCTGAATATGTTTGTGGGAAATAAGTTTTAGCAAACTCAATAAGATTACCTCTGAATTGTGTAAAATCCTTATTAAGGTACTTTATATCTTTACCCTTATTTTTAAAGTTCTTTGATGTTTTTGTTATTGCCATATCTTATTATCCCTGTACTGTAAATGTTAGAGTTTCTAAATTAATATCTTCTCCTATTCTGAATTTAATTGAAACATTTAATTTATTGTTATCTCTTAATTCATCAGTTGATTCAATATCAATCTCCTCTGCTGTAACATAAGGTAGCCATTGTTCTAAACTTTCGTTTATAGTATCTTCTATTCTACCTTCTAAATCATCTACGTTTTGTTCAAACAATAATGATTGTAAACCACTACCAAATTGAGGTTGTAAAATACGTTCCCCCTTTTTAGTAAGTAGAAGATTTTTAATATTTGATTTAACTTGGTCTTTGGTTTGGAAAGATTGCTCGAATGTATTCTCACCAAATGTTAATGGTAAGGTAATACCAATTGCATAACTTGCAAACTCTTTGGTATCTTTTACAATTCTTCTTCCTAACTCAATTGCCATCTTTTATTACATTCCTGGTCTCCAAGGACCTTTCTTTTTATCTACCGCTTTCATTAATTGTCTATAATCTTTACTTAACAATTTATTCATTCCAGCGTTTCCAGTTTGAACTGGTTGTGTGTAACCCATATTTTGTTGGATACTTTGTGCACCCAATGTATGTGTATCATTAGTGTTAAAGTTCATAGTTCTATAATCTTCGCCACTTGTTGCTTGTCTTTGTTGTGAGTTAAAAGGTTGTGTTTGTGCCAATACCTCATTTAGTGCTGCATTCTTGCTAAATGTTTTTTGTGGTTGAACTGGTTCTTCCACAACATTTGAATCCATAAATGTTGGTTCTTTTGGTGTAATAGCTTCTTTAAGTTTTTTGTTTTCTTTCAATAACTTAGCCATTTCTTTCTTAACACCCTCTTTAACGAGTTTGGGAAGAATCACTTTGATTTCCTCCTTAACTATTATTTGTATTGCTTTTACTAATTTATCAGTGTCCATTGTATAAAATGTTTTCCTTTCTATATAAATATTTGTTTTAGGTTTTTTCGTTTTTTACTTACACTTTGTTCCACCCATTTCTAATTGTGATATAAAATCAGGTAGAATATTTTCTAAATCATCATCTAATACATCCGATGGTATGGTTGTATCAATAACATTTTGAAGTGATGTATCTCCTTGAATTAGAGATGTTCCATCAGAATCCCCACTTTCATCATTTTCATATTCTTGAATAGGTCCTAACTGAGATATAGGTTCATCATCTTCTTCTAATAACATTGCTGGTTCACTTCCATCTTCAGATGGGAAGTTTATATTTGGTATAGGAATAGCTGGTGGGATTAGATATGCTGTCCAAGCTATTACTGCTGGAGCTGGTACTGGTGATGGTGCTGATGGATATAATGATGTTGTTTGTATAAACCCACCTACTGAAAATAAATGTACAATAGCCGCAAGTATAAACATATTAACCATTATCTCTTGCTTAGATGCAGGTTTTATAGGTGGATACATAGGCCAAGTACCAACATTACTAGCTATATTTGAATTAACTGCTATGTTTTGAATTGTACCTGGTGCTGGTATAAGTGGGATTGGGAATGGGTTCATTTGAGCACCAGCCCAATATGCCTTTACACCATTTCCAAATTCATTTACCAAAGAAAAGTTTTGACCCGGTGGAGTTGCTAATCCTTTTAATAATGCTACTTTAAAAAGAGTTTCCATTATTGGTTTATTACCTCTATTGATTGATTCTTGATTTAGTAAATCCCTACCCCTCTTAACACACGCATCATATTCATCGGCCCAAATCTTTGCAACTTTATTTACATCTAAAGTGTTATAGTTTGGATTTGTTTTCCTTAGTATGTTTCTTTTGAATAATCCCCAAGACATTTTATGTAAGTGTTGAAATTGGTGAAGGTGGAATTTTTGGTAATCCTTTTTTTCTTTTTGGATTTTCTTCCAGCTTCTTTTTTCTAAATTTTGGAAGAGATGGTAATTTAGGTAATTTGATTTTAGGTAGCTTTGGTGGTTCTTTTGGCAATTCAAGTGTTTTAATAGGTATTCTTTGTGAATACCCACCAAGATCTTGAGAATTAACAACATCACCAACGTTTCCAGTAACATTAGATAGATTACTAACAACATTACCAGCTGCACTGGCTACCCCACTTACAGCACCAGTGGCTGAAGCTGCAGTAGTACCAGCAGTATCTTTTACTGAACCCAATCTTCCTTTTAAATCATTGTTTATTGCCATACTATTTTAATTGAACATTATTACTTAACATTGTATTTAGTTTACTTTTTAATGTTGTAAATTGTGCTACATTAGTTGGACCAGGTGAAGATGGACCAGCTGGTGTTAAGTATATTTGTTGTGCTATTAAATCTATCATCTCACTCAACAATTCAACCAATGTTTCACCTTTAGGAGCTGCTTCCAATGTACCATCCGTTCCTAATGCTATTGTACCATTACCAATATCAATATTAAAATCTCTATTTTTAGTATCAACAAATATGTGGTCATTGACTGTTAAATTCATTCCTCTATTACTATCTAATGAAAATTGACCATCGGTTATCATACCAATATCACCCTTACTAGCTAAAATCATTTGAGATGTTTTTGCTGAAAGGATAATTCTATCAGAATTTAATAATATTTGATTACCCCTTAATTCATTTGGATAATCGAAAAAAGATTCTTTTTTGTTTTCTACTGGTAGTGTGTATTCTAGTAAAGCGTTTCCTCCACCCAAGAATATAATATTACCATCACCATTAATATCTTCTTCTACCAATACACCATCTTCTTTCTGCCTATTTTCTGGTGATTCTCCATTTCTTAAAATTAAAGAAGGAGAAAATTCGTTATCAGTATTATTGTACGCACTAAGTCTAATTGATTGTCCAAATCTACCTTGAAATAAAGTATCTCCTTCATATAATTTAAGTTTGTGAATACCTTCTTCAATACCAAAGTAATCACCAAAACCATCAAAATCATTTACACTATTTGTGTTTGAACGAGTAATCCCAGTACTACTTACTTTAGAATAATTTTTTGATTTATTTCCAGTATCAGTTTCTTGAGTAGCTGGAAATAAACTTGATATTAAGTTTTCAGCGTTAGATGTATTTGGTGATAATCCTTTTGAAATCTGAGTATAAATGTATTCACTACCTAACTTTTGAATAAAAACAGTTTGATTTCTAAGTGGTAGTATGGTAACTGATGAATCTAATGGTCTAGCAAATATTAATTCATTATTCTGAATATCACTTACTAATCTACATTGAATAGAACCAACATCTGCTATTGTTCTTCTACCCTCTTTTATTTCAGGATGGTTTTCATCTAAAATAACAGAATATACAACAGCTATATCGCTCTGCTTTTCAAATGCATCAGCAACAGAAGAAGCTGCTTTAGCTACATTCCATAATAAGTTACCACCAAAAAAACTCATTTAACTTTCTATTTTTTGTTTTACTTCTTCTATTTCATTTTGTAAATCATCTACCCTACTAACTTCATCTTGAACTTGTTCAATCTCTGAAAGTAATTGTTCTCTTTCTTTATCAGTAAGGAAACCAGTATCTCCTTCTGATTTTTGACTTGATGCTATAATTCTTTGTGCGATAGTTGCTAACTTAACCAATTGGTCATCATTACGAACTGATGTATCAATTAAGTCTTTGATGACTGGACCTAAGATTCCCATATCACCATTGTGTCTTATCATTTTTCTGATTTCAAAGATGACTTCAGAAATATGTTTCTTTTTATTTATTTGATTATTATAGATATCCTCAAACAACCCACTAAGGTTTTTGCCTGGGAATAATTCGAAATCTGTTGACATAGTTTATTGGTATTGCGTTCAATATATAAATATCAATAAACAAAAAAGTATAGGATTACCTACCCTGTCCTCTATATGCCTTTTTGTAGTTTCTACTATTTTTAGATTTTGAGGTCTTACACTTAGAGTGAATTCCTGGTCTCTTTTTTTTAGAAGTTCCAAAACGATTTGATGTAATTACTTTTGCCATAATATATTTAGATTATACCAATAAGTATATTATACCAACCCAAACAAAAACAATCACTTATTCTTATAAAAAAATTCTAATATATCTCTTTCTAAAGTAACATCCATTACGAAGTTGTTACCATACATAATGCTGGTAAAGGTTTCTTCCTCTTCTTCTGCTATTTCAATAACATAATCTATCTCATCAAATGTTACTTTATAACTTTCACTTTTTTTGATTCTTTGTATGTTCTTATGTTCTGTTGTTCTTTCTATAACTTCCTTACCACTTATATCAGGTACATTTAAGAGTTGAGTTACACATTTAGCATAGTTTGTTTTAAGGGTATCTATAAAGAAGATATCATCCATCTTACTCATTAGATACAATCGTTGTTTTTTATCCAAACCACCCGCTTTAAAATCACCAGTGTATTGTACGATTGGTAAAGATAGTATTGCTTTTTGGGAATCTTCTTTTAATTTTTTAAAATTTACTTTAGATTTTATTTGATGTGGATGATTAATATCTTTATCACATGGTAGTGCTAAAATATCATAGAATGTATTTGTACCAAAGTGTTCTTGTATTAGAGGACTCATCGTTATTCTTTTTCAGTAGCATATTTTACACCCATAATTGTACCAACGATTGAGAATGCGTTAGTAAGGAGAATACCAAACATATTACTCCAAGTAGAACCAATGATTTGAGTATCAGTACCAGACATAAGTGCTAATCCATACATAACAGTTGTAAGAACACCAACACCAACAATTACATAAAGTGCAACTTTTACAATTGTACTGATTAATTCGAATTGGGTTTTCTTTTGCATTACTTCCAAATCTTCCAATGCCTTATCCTTACCTTTTTCAGCTTCTTCTCTTAACTGATTGGATTCTTCCAATGCTATTTGGAGTTCTTCCATCAATTCATCATTTTCTTTTTGTTTATTAACAAGTTCTTTATTTTGTTGTTGAACTTGTTTAGTTACCTTTAATCTTTTTCTTCTTGATTCGGAATCCTTTTCCTTACAAAGTTTTAGATACTCTTCGAACTCAGTATCACC
>Ga0181402_1000003_pt1 | contig 100970 bp, 104 predicted proteins | sample 25SPOviralmetaG_FD_130131 | JGI IMG/M metagenome (GOLD analysis project Ga0181402, IMG submission 130131) | Marine viral communities from the oligotrophic San Pedro Time Series (SPOT) site, San Pedro Channel, CA, USA - 25 SPOT_SRF_2011-08-17 | ecosystem: Environmental > Aquatic > Marine >...
AATATTCCATCTGATAACCTTTCGACTCATTATAAATTAGATGGAAATGCGCAGGATTCAGCAGGAAGCAATAACGGAACAGAGACAGCTGTAACATATGGGGATGCTGCTGAAGTTTGTACTCCTGACCTTAATTTATCCACTACTTCCGAGTGTATATATTTTGATGGCAGTGATTATTTAGGATTAGACTCAGGATATCTAACAACTAATACAAACTGGTGGCACTCAGGTTTTTCTCTTGAGTTTTCAGCTTATCTTGAAACGGCTAGTACATGGGGGGTATTTGATAATAGACCGAATAACAGTAGCGGATTTTTCATTATACACAGAAATAATAAATGGGAATTTTACCATAACAATGCTTATGTCTTTCAAGGTATTGGAGGTGGTGTACAAAATGCATGGGTAGATATTAAATTTGAAATTGTCGGTACAGAATTAAAATTTTATCAAAACGGAATACTTTTAAAAACTGCTACCGTACAAGATACTACAAGTTATAATTATTTTAATCAGCCTAGAAATACCGTGGGGGCTGTTCAGTATACACCGCGAGGAGGTTCAAGATTAAACGGCGGTTATATAAGGGACTTTAAAATATCATCGGGTACTAATACGGTAGTCTTGCTTGGTGAATCCTCTGGGCAAATAGCAGATAAATCTAGTAACAACCACACGATTACTAATGCATTGTTTGGAGATGCTTCTATTTCGGATTGCCCCCTTGAAGGCTTTCTTTTATCGGGAGACTTTACCATTTCATTCTGGGCAAAAAGACATGATAATGGTATTCAAGGTGGATGGCAACAAAGAATGTTTTCTATTGGGAACATAATTTCTACCACTAGTGCAAAGGTAGGAAATTTCATTTCTTTATTTACAAGTTATGCCCAAATAGGGATTGATACATGGGACAAAGATAGTGGTGATGTATCCGTTGTAAAAGGCACGCTTAACTCCTCCCGACAAGTCGAAAATCGTAATGACCTATCCCCACTTAATGAATGGTACCATATTGCATTCGTTCGATCTGGTGTGAATAATAAATTATACTTAGATGGAGAATGTATAATTGAATATAATGAATCTTCTAAGTCTAGTATATATGGTCCAGTTTATGTTGGTGCTTTGGTTTATACTAATGGTGCTGCATACGGTTCATTTGATGGTTTAATTCAGGACTTTAAAATTACAGAGACTGCAGATTACCAATACGATTTTAGTCCAACTCGTGAGTTGAGTAGTGCTACAGGTGCTGAAGAAATGTTAATTCAGGGTAGTAAGGCAGATGGAACCTACACAGGAGATAGTTCAAATAGTGGATATGCTGTAAACCTTGGATATCGACCTTCTAGGGTAACCGTGCGTGCTGTGGGTGGTACATATAACGGGTATATGACTATCAGAGATGGTGAGTCAATAGTCGGGGCAAAAAGATATTACAGTAGTAGTACCACGCATACAATAACTCAATTAGAGGTAACTAATAAAACTGGTCATATTGAAATCACTGATACTGGATTTATTGCTTATGGTACTGGAAATGACTCTGTTTTTAACGTTTCAGATACATCCTATGAATATGAGGTAGAATTAATTGAAGATAAGTCTGACAATTACAGTCTTGATATTGTAGGTGATACAAAGGCAGTATTTGATTCCAACGTGATTAATGATAGCTCAGGCTCCTTACTTGACCTTTGCTTAGAGCAGCAAATAATAACATTCACCCTTCAAGGTTCGGCTAATGTAGGAGAATCTATAACGTTGAATGGTACTTCTAGTGCGGGACTTGCGGTTTCTTACGCTAGTAGTGACACAAGCGTGGCGACTATAAGTGGAACAACTTTGAGTGTTGTAGGTGATGGGTCTGTCACAATCACGGCGTCTCAAGCTGGGAACAGTACTTATAGCGCTGCAGATTCAGTAGCGCAATCTCTGTCTGCAAACAAGCAGCCTCAGTCTATTGTGTTTACTTTTCCTAGTAGTTTGGAAGAGGGGGACGTCATAACTTTGAATGGGGTTTCCACTTCTGGTTTAGCGATTTCTTATGCGAGCAGTAACCTTGAGGTAATTAGTATATCTGGAATATTTGCAACTATAATTTCGGCAGGATCTGCCATTATAACTGCTAGTCAATCTGGAAATAATGAGTACGAACCAGCAGAAGATGTATCTCAAATTATAGGAATATCTAATCCATCTTTTGATGGCCTTAGTAACGCTTCTTTAATATATGCATCGATGCTTGAAAACATGGAGCCTAGGTGGGATGAGGTATATGGGAATTTAGCTATAACTGGGGCGTTAGCTGGATTTAACACCATAATTAATCACTGTATTGAAAATAATTTAACACAAGATATCACTGATGCATTATCATTGGACTTGGGAGATATAACATTAGGGTATCTTGGTGATAATCTTACTATCAATTACAGGCCAGGTGATACTGGAATAATACAGACAGGAGGTTATAATTATACTGGTATGAATTTTAAAGTTGTATCTGATGCACTTAATGATAATTTATTTAATCAATCTATATATTTTGACATTGATGGTTCGAGGCAAAATACAGTAAGAATGTTCATGATTGATAGTGGAGATTACAGTGTTTATCAAATCCAAGAAGTTGATCCATTATGAATATATTTAATTTTGGTGGCGGAGATAAAGATTCTAACAATGATTACATTAGGATGTATATCGCCATGGACGCTGGACAAAATTCTTTAATAAAAATATTTAACCAATCGGGAAAAGGCGCAATAGAATATAGAACAAATTCTGATTACATATGGAAGCTAGAAAGAAGAAAATTTGTCAGCAATACTTTGGTTCCATTGAGTCAATCTGAATCAGATAAAACAGGATATCCTGGATCTCTGGCGTGGATTCCTGGGAACTCAATATCAAGCTTATCTAATTCAACACTGCTTGAAGGATTTAATATTAAATCTTTGACTCCAAAAAACCAAATAGATTCAAATAAATTTATTAAATCACAATCTATAATACTAGAAGATCATTATGATGACCCATGGGCTTTTGATGGTAAAATTCAAGTTATAAATGTAACAGCTATAACAAATGACCCTTTTATTGAAATAAGAAGAGAAGAAGTAGCTAATACTGCTTTAATAGATATTAAATCATCTTCAATAGAAGGATGCATATTTTCTATAGATATAAAAAGAAATTTCCTTGAGGGTTCTTTTTTAAAACCTGGAAGTTTGTTGTTGCCCGAAAGAATAGAGCCAGTAATAAATGAATCTAATAAAAAAGATAGGACTTTGCAAGAATGGAATTCATTGTTTTCAATTAATGACAATTCAAATGCTGACTCTATATTTAGAGACGGAAGAAATAGAGATGAAATATTCACCGAAGAATTAAAAAAATATTTAGATCAAAATTGGAATGATAAATTAAAAAAGAATTTATGGGGAGATGCAATAACAAATGAAAACATTGAACTTAGCACAAGAGATCCTAAAAAATTAAAAGATCACATTTATTATTGTTTTTATTATTTTGGTTTATCTGAAGACATCTTAAATATAGGAAGATTTTATTTTCAAGATAATGAATCTGGGGTTCCTGGCGTGAGCACTTTAATTAGGTGGCATATTGGACTGGGGACGAAAAGTAAACACTCAAATCAAGAAAGATATATAATAAACGAGGAATCCAGTTTGCCAGTCATAGGCCAAACAAAGGTTGTGAGAAAGGTTTCTGGACTTCCTCCTAAGACTTCATACGTGTATAATTTTGAAAACAATAGTAGGTCTTTATTTGCTTCAGCTACAGAAGAACCAGAGAATACACTTTACATACAATCAGACGAAATTTTAACAACAGAATCAGGAGACTATATAAGAGGAGATTAAGATGGCCAAAAAATCAAAAAAGATTTCAGAACTTTCTGGACTGGGAGAGAAACCAAATCCAGAAGATATTATTCCGTTAACGCACGTAGAGGATAAAACTGGATCCACAGAAGGAACAACCAGAAAGGTTACGGTGGTAAATTTAATGAAAAGTGCGCCAATACAATCTATAAATGGCCAAACTGGAGATGTATTGATAGATTCACTAAAGGGTGACACGGGAATTCAAGGTCCAGTTGGGCCAAAGGGTGAACCTGGGCCTGTCGGCCCAACTGGGTTAATTTGGAAAGGTATGTGGTCGAGCTCGCAAAGCTATACAGAAGATGATGCTGTCGGATATCTTGGAGCTTCTTATTTTTGCATACAAGATGTTGGTTCTGGGCAAACAAACCCCTCGAGTAATTCAACCAACTGGGCTTTGATGGCTTCTCAGGGAGCTAAAGGTGAGGATGGAGCGGCTGGACCACAGGGTAATCCTGGGCAAAAAGGTGACCCTGGGAGTGTGGGACCAGCGGGACCAGCGGGTGCAGATGGTGCAGTTGGTCCAGCGGGTGCAGATGGTGCAGTTGGTCCAGCGGGTGCAGATGGTGCAGTTGGTCCAGCGGGTGCAGATGGTGCAGTTGGTCCTAAGGGAGATCCAGGCAATGATGGAATTGTAAGTGACATATCAAATCATAGTATAGGTGGATTAAGTGATGTTGAAACTTCTTCGGCGAACCACGTTCCATCTGATGGAGATGTTTTGGTGTGGAATGAAAGTCATAATCACTGGATGCCTGGTCAGGGCCAGCAAAGTTCAGACTCAACTGCTTTGCCTGATGGGGGTGCTGGGTCCAATAGCCTCATTCGCTCTCGTAGTGATTTTGAAGGGGTATTGCCTGACTCTATCATGGTTAATTACTCATCCTACAGTATGCAACTTTATCTTAGGTTGGCTTATAGGGATTCAAATGGTGGCGGAATTGAATACATGGGGCCGTATAACGAATACGTAAGTTTTTACAACAATCCTACGGGTGGTGGGTTGAGGTATAAAAACTCAAACATATCGCTTGAGGATGGCGCCGCATCTTTACAGCAAGTAATAGATAGTGGAAACGCTATCTATAATGGGCAAAGAAGTGGAACATCGGGGGTTGGAGGTTTAACCGTGATAAAAGACGTGAGCAATTTTTCTGGAAACCTACCTGATGCGATGGTTGTATCTCTCACATCGTCCAAGGCAGTATATAGGCTATATGGCATGGATTCTACTCGCATTTGGTATTGTGATAGAGTAAACTGGATTGAATTCACTAATAATTCGGCGGCAGATTTTAATAGTTCAAGCACTTCTGGGTTTGTTCAGGAATACGGATCCATTCAAGCATATATTAATGCTGGTAGGGCATTATATTATGGAGCGCAAGAGTTCTCAATTAAAGCATGGGGAACATTTGACGGGACAGGGGCTGCTGGCGTAAAAACTTTTACTGGTGGAAATGTCGCTTCTATAGAAAAGCAAAGCTCAGGCGGGATAATTTTGTATAAAGTAACATTCACTAATCCTATGCCTCATGCTAATTACAGTGTAAGTGGAAGCGCTAATCCAAACAACTATAACGGCGCCTATTTTGGAGTGAGAGAAGACACTAACCCAGTAACCTCGGCAGATTTTCACATTGAGTTACGTACTGCAGCAAATTCTTACACAAGTAGTAGTAGAATAAGCTTTCAGGTTGTTTGTTAATGAAATACACAGATAAAAATATTAAGACATTATTCCAATTAGACCCTTCGTCTATTATATGTCTGTATAAAATCAAACTAAAAGAAAATAGGGGCGAATATCTTTTTCACGCAGGTGAAAACGGTTACAAAAAAGAAATAATATTCGACGGAAAGTCTTATGATTATTTTCCTATAATTGTTGAGGGGTTTGAAATTCAAGGTGATGGCAGGTTACCTAGACCTAGGATGACTCTATCGAATCATAGGGGAGCTATATCTCTAAGACTGCCAACATTTAATGATTTTATAAATTACAAAGTAACAAGAATTAAAACATTCGTAAAATTTCTAGACTCAGCTAATTTCCCAGACGGAGTAAACCCACATGCTGATCCAGATCCTGATGCAGCATTCGCAGAGGACGTATACTTTGTAAATGAAAAAATAAAAGAAGATGATAATGTTGTAGAATTCGAGCTAGTATCTTTATTAGAGTTGCAAAACTCAAATGTTCCCGCAAGAACGGTTTATTCAAATACATGTCCGTGGCAATATAGAAGTGATGTGGGTTGTGGGTATATAGGTAAGCCAATATCAGATTCTAAAAATAAAAAATTTGTACCAAGCGGTTATAATGGAGACATGGTTGGAAGTGAGGTTTATTTTTCAGGCGATATAGCTAATGGTGAATTTGCAAAATATGAAGAAGGTAATATTTATAAGGACTGGGAAAACACTGGTGTTTACTTTACTGGAGATGTAGTTAGAATTGTCCCACTAGAGCATGACTCATCACTATACCCTGTAGATTTTTACGTATGCATGGGAGATACAGTAAGGTCTAACCCAATATATGATAAAGAAAATTGGGTACTAGATGATTGTGATAAAAGTTTATGTGGTTGCAGGTTAAGGTTTTCGGATGAATCTATTGAAGCGGGGGGAGGAAAAAGAATAACCTCAAGCGCAAAAACAGAAGATTCAGCTTGGACCGAAACTAAAGATGGGTTGCCTTTTGGGGGATTCCCTGGGGTTGATCCGTATGATTTTAATTAAATGTTTGAGAAGGAAATAATAAAACACGCAGAAAGTAGCCCAGAGGAAGAAGTCTGCGGATTTATTTTAATTAAAGATGACCTGACAGTACGTGTTGAAAGAACTTTAAATCAGCATGAAAATAAAAAAAAATGTTTTTCAATATCCCCCTCTAAGTTTTTAGAGCATACTCTTAGTGGAAAAATAGTTGGAATATATCATTCCCATCCAGAGAATACCGAAAGACCATCTAAGTTGGATATTTCAATGTCTGAAGAAATGGGTGTCCCGTACTTGATATATAGTTTAATTACTAAGAAATTCTTTCTTTATTATCCTGATAGTTATAATGCTGATAAGTTAACTGGTAGACCTTATATAAAAGGTTTTATGGAATGTACTTGTATGTTTAAAGATTATTTTAAAAAAGAATTAAATATAAATATATCTAAATGGAATAAAAACTACTGGCTTCCAGAAAAAGATGAAGATGCAAATAAATTATTATTAAAAATACTAAATAAAAATTTAAATAAAATAACTGGGCAAAATATAGAGAAACACGATGTTTTAGTTTTTGAAGTAAAAAAAGGAAAAAGGTTTCATGTTGGAATATATACTGGTGATGATTATTTTATACATCAAGCAGATAAAATATTATCAAGAAAAGAACTGTTAGATAATAGGTGGCAGTCTAAAATAAAAGAAGTGTACAGACACCCCTCGTTAGTGTAAATACAATAGGAAAAAGGATGAAGAAGGTATTTTTACATGGAGAGCTTGGCAGCAAGTTTGGGAAGGAGTGGGATCTAGAGGTTGGTTCTCCACTCGAAGCTGTGTCCGCATTATTCGCAAATAATAGCAAGATAGAAAAATACCTACATGATAAAGAAAAAAAAGGGATTTATTATGGGGTAAAAAGAACAAAGCAGGGTGAGTTTTTAACGGGTAACGAATTTTCGCTTAACACTGGAGCTAATATACATTTTATACCAATACCTAAAGGGGCGGGATTTGTTGGTACGCTAGCTATGACCGCAGCAACTACCGCAGCTTCGGTTTGGTTGCAAAATAAAATGAACAAGAACATGGAGAGAAATGATAAGACTCTCGAAATTCAGACAGAATCATTTTTATACGGAGGTAAGGATAATAGATATAAACAAGGATCAACCGTTCCGTTGGGTTATGGCAGGATGAAGGTCGGAACAAATGTTATATCTTCATCTGTAGTTAATTATGAATACGATTCAGAAAGAGGTAAACTTTTTAATTTTGAAAAAGGGCTGTATAGTTTAATACCTTCTTACAGTAAGTATTATGTAGAATCCTTGGGGGAGCTTTTCTCTTCTTTTTTAATAAATCTTTTTGATGGAAGTAGTAAGTTTAGAACTTCTGACCCAATGTATCAATATCTTAAAGAAAACATACCTGATACAGTATTTGGATCTAATGATGGTTTATTTGGGGGTTTTTTAGATGTTGAAACCCAAAAGAATAGCACGGTTGGTGAAACTGAAAAAAAGGGGAATAGTGTAGGTGGGTATTACTATTATGAATACAATTGGTTTAAAGGTATAGGCGCAAGTAATATAGACAAAATAGGCACAAGGATGGCTAATGGAAATTGGATGCCAGAACAAAAAGCTTCAAAAAGTTTTGCTGTATCAGCTGCCGACGCACTTATTAGCTCTTTTGTTTGTTTGCAAAGTTCACCGATTTTGTCAAATATAGATGAAACTCCAGATTTTTATCCAATATCTTTTGCGGGGGACGATGAGACCCCTTATATAGAAGATAAAGCTGATATTTATAAATCTGTAAGACCAATGCTTGTTGGTCAAAGGTTTAGGGGTGGGGCTAAAGAAAATGGCGTTGGGTGGTTCAAGTTAGAATCTGCATCTGTATATAAAGCCGTAGACCTAGTGTGCGAAGGATCTATAGATGGTTTCTGCGACAAAAACGGAGGTAAATTAAAGTTCAATAAAAATCCAAGGAAAATCACTGATCCTAACGATCCTGATTTTTATAGAAACCCGACCGACGATCACTTGCAAGCTGTTTTCCTGGATGACACTCCAGTAAAAGAAGTGAATTTAAATACAAATAAAGATGCTTATAATGTCCCTGAGTTTGATATTGACGTAGCTCAAAACGGTAGTGAAATAATTGGCTCAAATGATCAAGATTTACTTGAGCCCCAGTACTTATTTACGGCGAATACGGTCCAGCTGAATGAACCATTATATGGGCCCAGGGAAATTAATATAAAAACTTTAACGCCTGGGGATGAATCTGTAAAACCTTTTGAAAAAGGAAAAACATATAGCAAGGGGGACTATATATCTTACGAAGATGGAGCGTCCGAAAAATACCTATACAGAGTAAGCTATGGCTTAGATAATAAGTTCGACGAAAACGAAGACTATTCTCACGACGAATCATCTAGGAAAATAGTATACTTGGATGGGGATACGACCAAGAGATTTTACGAAACCACTAGCTCAATTGGTCAGTATCTTGATTTCGATACAACCAATACCTATACCCAGCAAGACAAAGTAAAATCCAAAGATAATACTGGCAAGACTAGGTATTATTTAATTGGCAGCGACGGATCTGATATGCTTGGCGAATTTGACCCTAGTGAAGATTATATAAATCAAAGTGGAAATATATTATTTGACGATAACGCTTCTTACAAGATAACTGGAGATCACTTTTCTTCTAACCCTACTTTTATAAGTCAATTTTGCCAATTGATATCTGCACCAAGAGAGAATGAGGGTGAAGATTTTGGGCCGCCCATACATGTACTTCAAAATTGCAATGATCCACAAATTTCTGAAAAAGATTTATTTAATGAAAAAAATATTTCACCAGTTGATTCTCCAGAACTTTGGCAAGCCATAGAAATAAATGGAATAAAAGACATTAAAAATAGTGGCTCTGACGCGCTTAGGCAGGATTTAATTGATGAATTATTTTTATTGGCTGGAGATGTCGACCAGGACCAAATAAGAAGAAATGAAGAAGAGTATTATGTAAGTCATACTATAATTAACCCTTTGGTTGAAGAAGCTTATATAACACTACAGTTAAATGAGCTGCAATATATTTACGAAGGAGATAGTGTAGATGTTACTTATCAAGTAGGAGATTTTTGGACCAGAATAGCGACTCTTTGGGGTCTTTATAGTATCGCTAAGTCGGCATTTACTGCGGCAAAAGCTGCAGGAGCAAATACACCTTTTACAATAAGTATGCTTCCAGGTATGGTGGCAGATATGGCTGCAGATGGAGGATTTTGGATTGGCGTTTTAAAAATAATAACAGCTAGTTGGTTAAAAAAAGCTAGATTTAAACTTGGAGAAAAAATTGAAAACTCTGGAGAAGCTTGGCCAAATAAAGCTAGATTCAGAATCAAGTATGGCAACGAAGGAGAAACTCCATTTTTTACAGATATTTATTTGTATGGTATAGCCACCTCATCTTATAGGAAAGACGTAAAGATATATCTTCCAAAAAATCCTGCCCAAAAAGATAGGGTAATCAAAGTGTACAAATTAAATAGAGAGAGAAACCCAGTAAAAGAAGGCGAGCAATCTGCAAGATATAAAGAAAGTATGTCTCTAGCCGCGATAACTGAAATATCTCCAATCCACCTTAGTTATCCAAATTCAGTAGTAATAGGAACGAGGATCAACGCTAGAGACGTAGGCTCTATACCCACAAGAAATTACCACCTTAGGATGAAAAAAGTTGCGGTGCCAAGTAATTACGACGCAGAGACAAGGAGGTACACTGGCAACTGGAATGGTAAATTTTGGGGGCAAAGTGAAATCAACCAAGAAGTTCCTGAGGCATCTAAAGTATGGACTGATAATCCAGCCTGGTGTATGTATGATTTGATTTCAAGTAAAAGATATGGTGTTGGTAAGTTTGGCTTAAGCCACGAGCATATAGACAAGTGGACTCTTTATAAGATTGCGAAATATTGTGACGATTTTGTTCCAACTGGGTATAGCCCAAAGTACGAAAAGAGATCTTTTTCTATGGTTGGAGAAAACGTAATATCGATAAATGTTGAAGGTAATTATGACCATGCTGATTTTAAAAAAGAATTTGGGCATATTAATAAAAAAATAGCAATATATTATGATCATGGCGTATATGAGTCAATTAAAATACAAAGTGTTTCAAACTCAGAAAAGAATATAACACTAGAAAAAAAACCTATGCAGGAAAGTGGGCTTTGCGCGGTTGAAATAGATTACCCGCTAATTGAGCCAAGGTATACATTGAATGCATTTTTAATGAATTCTCAAAACGCCTTTAAACTTATAAATGAATTTGCGTCGATATTTAGGTCTTACGCTTATTGGTCTGGCGGCTCTGTAAACTTTTTTCAAGACCAAAAGAAAGAATCAGTCATGTTGTTTTCAAATAATAACGTATCTGAAGATGGGTTCATTTATGCCAACACACCTAAAACAAGTAGAGTTAACTCATGTAAAATAAAATATTTAGATAGGTATAATATGTACAGGCCTAAGATGGAGCATTCTGAAGACAGGCAATCTATACAGAGTAATAATATATTAGAAAATACTTTAGATGGATTTGGCATAACATCCCAGTCTCAAGCAAAAAGAGCTACTGATTTTTTAGTAAAAACATCTAATATGGAAACTGAAACTATTGCATTCAGGACTAGCTCGTTAGGCTCATACTTGAGACCTGGAGACATTATCGACGTATTAGATAGTAAGAGAACTATCGGTAGGTTTGCGGGGAAAGTTGTCGATGTAAAAGTTCATGGAGATGCGAAATCCGCAGAAATAAAATTGGACTACCCCATAAATAGCGTTGTAGATCCTGACGATAAGTCTACATGGAAAAAAATATCTTTGTATTATACGTCTGGCAATGAAACAATACGATCCTTAAATGAAATAGGAGAGCCCACAGATCAAGAAATAGACAACATGAGGGCTTCACAAATCAAAGAGTTTACAGTTATAGATTTGTACGACAATGATACCAAAGTTAAGATAGTTCCAGATTCACCTTACTCTTTTGTGTCTGGGGATTATAATTGGGTTGAAGCTTTAATTGATGCAGAAAATAAAAGTGGGGTTTTAGCGACTATAGAGGATGACGCTGACCAAGCGTTAGTCGCAGGTGTTTTACCAAAAAATGAAATAGCTTGGATAGGTGGACATTATATAACTGAACCACAGCCAGCAAAATTTATTTGGCACCAATCTGAAGGTTGCGAAAGTAATGAGATAGAGTACTTTGATTGGGCAGAAGATCAACCAACAAACCTTGTAAATGAAGAAGAGAAATACATATCTGTATCAGGCTCTTTTACGGACGCTGAACATGGAGACTGGGTAACATTAAGCGGAAGTACGGGGCAGGGGTATATACTAGAAAAGCAAGCTAGTGAAGAGCTTTTCGGTTTAAGTGATATCGAGGGTACTACTTTTATAATTGAAGATGGGGTGAATTTAGCAACACCAAATCAATACAAAATAATAAATATAAAAGAAATATCTAATGGGGCTTTCGAAGTACAGGGTATTCAATACAATCATGAAAAGTTTGATGAAATAGAAAAAGGACTTTCCATGAGTAGTCCAAAGTCTCCAGTAATATTCACAGAACAAAACATTAAAGCACCGTCCAATTTAAAAATAAAAATGCTAAATGAGAATGTAAGCCAATCTATACCATATGGTTTAGAGTCTTCTTGGGAAATGGTTTTAGCTGCAGCCACTTATAAGGTGCAATATTTCAGAGAAAATACATTGTTGGCAACTTTTGAAGTAGATAACGATAAAGAATCGTCTATTATAAGCCATGAATATAGAAGTGAAAAAATAGTTGAAAATGGAAACTATTATGCAAGAGTATATTCCATACCGATATAATGAGCTTCTCTAATTCCAGTCAAGTGGTGGTACCCTTATCTGACCCTTATAAAAAATACGGAAAAACATTCAGGGTTTCTAATTTGTATTTAACTTCGTCTGGTAAGCCTCAGGTGTTGTCGAAATTAAAAGACTCTTCGGATCAAAGGTCTCATTTTGTTCAAGAATTTCAAAATGATTATTTAAATATAAGTTGGGAGATAATAGACCCAAAAAATGATATCATATATTCGGATCAAAGCAGGATTGAACAAAACCCCTATATAAGTGGGTTTAATGTTGATATATATGAAAACTTTGGGGAAGCCACTGGGGATATAGGAATTGAGTATGGAACAAAAATATTAAGCGAAACGGGTATTAGTGGAAATAGTTTTTCGTACCAAATAACTGGAGAAAAAAACATAAGAAATTATTCTATCGAATTAACTCTTGTGGATTTTACTGGAAACAGAAATAGCGCATTGTTGACAACAATTAACCCCGAGCCAACTTTTTCAATATTAAGCACTGGATTTGAGGATGGTTTCTTTACTTGTAATTACAGTGGAACAACGGGTGAAAATGGTGGTGATACATCTAATGGCTTAACTGGCTTAGGTTTATACAACTTTACGGGTCTGTTTAATTCTAGGTTTCCTGGTGTCGAGGAGTCAGAAAGGTCTTTGATTAGTCGCGACGGCTTCGCGCAGATAGAACTAACTCCAGGTGTTGAAAATTATGTTATGGCCGTCCCTTTTGATTCTTATAATAGTGGAACTCATGGGGGGTTTACAAAAAATTCGCAGCCAATGTTGATAAATTATAACCCTGAATTAAATCAAATTAGTGGGTATAGGATATCAGGAGGAGATGCATTTAGATATGTTTTTGAAACTAATTACAATACTGGTAGTGATTTAATGAGTACCTGTTATGGGGTTACTGGAGACGGTAAAACATCTGAACCTGTATTTGGATACCAGGGTAGTATATTTTTAGATAGTGGGGTTTTATTTGATCAAGAATATGAAGGATATAACACTGGAGAAAGTTACATTTTAGATAATTCTTTATCAATTCAAGATGGTTTTAATACGGGTCAGTCGTATTTAAGAACAGTGTCTACTGGAATAGGTGAATCTGGATACGAAAGATATGGAGAAGGCGCTGGAGAATACTGGGGAGAATATTGCCCGAAGTATATTTCATACAGTATAACTGGAGAAAATCAGACCTCTCTCGAGAAAGTATATAATTATGGATATTTTGATTCTTATGATAAGAAATTTAAATGCCTGAGTAAATTAAGTTTAGGGGGTGGAATAGGAGATGGGTTTAATTATGGAATTTATTCAATGCCCGTTGATCAACCTAATAGCTATGATATACAATATCACAGTGGGGAAATGTTTAATCAAAGTTATGAACTTGCATCTTCTTATCTAAGCTCCATGGATAGAATGCCAGCGGTAATATTAAATAACTCGCAGTTAAATAAGATTAAAAATATGGGTTACGGAAATGGATTCATCGGATTAAGGAGGAATAAAGTAGGCCTAATAACAGCAACTTTCTCTGAAAAATTTAGCAATGAATCATTTCTTAACGATTTAGATTTACAATCTGAATCAAGTAGAGATATAGAGTTTACGAATACCACTGGAGGTGTAGAATATTCCAGGTTAGTAGTTAATGATGTTGGTGAAAATTGGTGTTGGGTAAATGGAGATGGAAGCCATATTTATAAATACGCTGGAAGCGGTTACGAAAAATCTAGGAATACGTTTTTTAGCACCAATATAAAAAGATACGATGGAGATATAATTTTTGAATCAGGTTTAAATGTTTCGGCCCCATTAGTAGAGATAAATAATGTAACTGGAATATCGGGGCAATTAGAAATTATTTTTGAGTACTCTTTTAAAGATGATTTTTTCTATCAAAATCCTTACACAATAGACGAAGTAGAGAACTACAATATAAAAAGCATAAATTTGCATACGGGCTCAATGTATAATTTTGACATATCTGAAGATAATTTACATAAAACGTATCCAGGCACAGTAAGTTTGAGAAATGAAAGCACGATAGAAACAATACAGAGCGGAGTGGATTTCAGATTTGAAAACCATTCTGAGCCTCCTACGTTTTTTAAGTTTATGCCTTTTGATGCTATTGGGTCGGGGATAGAAACAAATGTAAATAAAATTATAGCAGAAAATCAAGGCATCCCTGAGGATACCCCTATAAATTTAATCAAAGATGACCAAATAACTATAGTTAATCTAAATGGAATGAGGGCTGCAGGGCAAAACTATATGACAGTTAACTTTGAGTTTCAACATTCCGAAGATCCAGTAATAACATTTGGTATAAGTTACGAAGGAGATCAATCCATGATGTCTTACTTGGGAGCAATGATTGTTGGGCATCCAAATAGGAAAAGTGCATCTTTTGTATTCACTGAAGTCCCACCACACGATGGATTTTATCTTTATGTTCGGTCGGCTAGTGGAGAGATAGAAACAAGAGAGTACAATTTTTCTCCATGGAATCCTAGTTATAATTTAGGCGTTATACCTTTGTGGTTTGATTCTAGCGATCAAAACACTATATTTCTAGAAAATGGAAAAGTTTCTAGGTGGGATAGTAAATCGAGCGCAAGTTATTTAGAGCAGATAGATGAAAATCAAAGACCTGTAATTACTACTGTTGGGCAGTTTGAAATGGTTGATTTTTCTAATTCTACAAATATAAATATGGATGAAACATTAATAAGCCAATCCGCGCCAACAGCTTTAGTATTACTTGTGGATATTAACTTATTAAATGGGGATGAAATTTTTGACTTTTTTGATTCTCATGAGAACTCTCAGACAAAATTTACATTGACTTATAATGCAGTAAACAATGCGTTTGCATTAAGAACTAAATCTGGATCAGATCCAGCAAAACAAATAATACATATTCCCACTATAGAGGTATCTAATAATAGATTAATATTTACCTGCGTTGTAGATGGGGTGAATTCTTATTTATCTATAAATGGAGACTCTGAAAAAAAGTCTGGAGAACTAGAAGAATCTGGAATAATATTGGATGGATTTAATATAGGGTCATCTTCAGCAAATATAAGGGGATTGCACGGAAAAATAGGAGAAATTATACTCGTTGAAGAAGTAGTAAGTCAAGAATTACTAAAGAAAGCAGAAGGTTATTTGGCTCACAAATGGTTAGCTTTAGAGAGCTTACCTGAAAATCATCCGTACAAGAAAGTTTATCCAGAAGTTTAAACTATGTAACTGATTAATATTTTTGTATCCTTGATGGATATATTTTCCCAATCTTTCCAATCTTCTATTTCTGGATTTTGGTAAATGCCTTCTTTTTTATCCCTCCATAAGTTTTTAATGAATGGTTTGAAGTCTTTGAATGTTTCTATTCCTAATACAGATTTAGCTCTGTTTTTTAAAGTGGTATGAGGGCTAAAGGGATCTCCTTTTGTTCCAGAAGTAGAGGTTGAGTTAGAGAATGAACCAGTGTTAGATTTATCCATTTCATCATCTCCAACAATATGTACGTTTAAGAAATTTCTCACACACCTAACGAAAGATCTGTTACAAGCTATTGTTTCCAAGAATTTAGTTGCAAAACTACTAGTGTTTTTAGTGCTGGCATTAGCCATGTCTTGGAATGAAACTTCTGAACTTCCTGTTTCATAATTTGGAATAAATGAAACCTTACATGTAACTGCAACGTGATCATCTTCACATTTATCCATTGAGTAAGAAACTGAAGAGAACCCCCTTAGTCTAGCTAACTCTTTTATGCCGCTAAGCTTTATTAATAGCTGATGGTCTTTTAAGCCATCTATCGATCTAGGCATATCTTTATTTCTAGCTTCAAACCAGGCTTTATTTGGGAATAGATGCTCTTCTTTTATCATGGCTCTCCAATTCACTGAACCGTCTTCATTAAATGTGTATTGTATATTTTTTAGTAATCCATTTTCATCTCTATTAAAAAGAGATGGACCCATAGAGTTATCCACCTTAACGTCTGATATAGTTACTGAGTTATCCGAAGAGGAGCTACTTTTTTTTGCTTTGACCATGATTGTATATGTTTAGATGTTCTACTTCTTCCCAAAAGTACTCACTATCGATAACTTTTTCGGGTTGCGAAGTTTTTTCGAAACCTTTTTCCCAAGCGGCTTTGCTGGAGTATTCTTTGTTATTTGATAGTAGTACTTTATTGCTTTGATAGAACGTATTATCACACACTTCAACACAAAAGTCAAGATCTTTTTTTTGCTTTGGAATAAAGTCATCTATATCTCTGTCAAAAAACTTAAATCTAATTTTATCTATTTTAGACAAGTCTTTGCAGATTAACATATAATTAATATTTAACAAATCTAGTCCTTCGAAATATTTTTCATCAAAACAATCGTCATCCATAAATATAGTCATACCAACAATGTTTGATTTAAACTGAGTTATAATATTTAAATCTATTTTTTTATTAATTAATAAATTTACTTTGTAGTTTAACCAAGGTAGAAAGAATTCTTCTTTTATCTCTAGGTCACACCTTAAGTTAATTATCTTTTTTGGGCTAAAATCTGGACTAGGCTTAAAATTAGGTATAGCTTCTATTATTTCTTGAGAATAAAAATTACCAATATTTAAAGTTTTATAAAGATTAAAGTCATGCTTTATTTCGAGCAAATCTAAGACTGAAGCGCAGACTTCCTCTGGCTTTATTTCATTCACTCTTTTTGGAGATTCATTATCAGAGAAAGAAGCTTTGATTTTACTGTAGTCAACACTTATTAATTTTGTTTCAGATTTTTTATTCCATACAGGCTTAGAGCATTCTGGATAAAGATTTGAATACAATGAAACAATCTTCTTGTCGTATAAGCTGGCTAGGTGAACTGGTAAACTGTCTATCCCTAAATGTAGTTCAGCATTCTCTATGATGTAAGCCATTTGCTTAAAAGTACATTCTGGATAGTGAAAGTCACAAGCATCTAGGACGGGGTCATCCTTTCCACCTATTTGAACGATATCTATATTTAACTTAGATAGGTGAGGTTTTATTAAGTTTAAAACTGTAAACCAATAATCATAATGTCTTGCTGGTGATTTCTTGTCGTTCGTATGAAATGTTATAAATTTTTCAGACTTAACGGGAAAGAAGTGGTTCTTGAAAATTGGTTGCCCGATTTTGACTCCAAGTGATTTAGCGTACTCTTCTACTATATGACTCATTGACCTACTGTATAATATTTTTGCTCTTCTATTTTTGAGCTAGTTATTTTGTTTATTTTATTTTTTATAAAAAATCTTTTATCGTTTTCTTTATATACTGATATAGATAAATCTATAAATTTCTGATCTAATTCTCCCGATTTTTCCTTCACTCTTTGTAGTTCTAAAATGTCCCAGAGGCTACTATTAACCTCAGTGATTTCAATAAGCATTTGTTTTAATTCGGGATGGGAAGAAATTAAGTCTTCACACATGGGTTTTAATAATTTGTGTTCATTTTTTATATGAAAAAGTTTAGATGTATCTTTTATTTTGTTTTTTTTAACATCTAAGACTGACACTCTATCAAAAAGGTCTCCAACCGACACAGGTATGGATATCATTCCATTATCATTCATGGCATTAAATCGAAAGCATTTTTATCTTTTCCATTATGGCTGAAAGATAATATTTTTTGTGTTCCAATGTGAGGAAGGTAGGCAATCTCAAAATAACCCTTGTGATCAACCCTGCCCTCAAGAAAGGTTAGGCTGTCTAGTCCTGGACTATACGGAAGTACCCTGTGGACATTTTCGTTATCTTCTATCATTGGGTAAAATTTTGGCTTAGTTATAAAATATATATCATGCTCTGGGTATAGCTCCTTTAAGTTTGAGATTAAAGAGTTAGCCCATAGTACATCTCCTGCAGACTCAGGCATAACGACGGCAATCCTTCCTTCTGGAGAATCTCCATCTAGATAGTCTTCGAGGCTCGTAGCGCCTGATTTACCATTTTCTTTTTGAGCAACATCTTTGAAGTATTTAAGGATTTCACCCCTTGTTTTTCCTTGAGATATTTCGTTCATCCAATATTTATGGCCTTCGTTCGAGCTTGGATCGATATCCATATTTAATATATTTTTATATATATCAATTAACCAGTAGGAGTCAGATTCGATATGTGGAGGATTATAGTCGGGGTTTTTTTCCGCCTCCTTAAAATCAAAATCACAATTGTGATCTGGCATGTCGTCGATAATTTTTTCTAGTTTTTTACCAACGACATCTAGTGAAAAATTATCCACAACAAATTGCCTACCTTTTTTACCCATATTGGATTTTTTTTGAGGCTTCATTTTGAATACTTTAGATAATTGTTTAGCTATACTAAATGGAGAGGTGCTCGCTTTTATAAATTGAGTGCCATGCTCTCTGTACTCAGACCAATCAAGCGGAAATGAACCTGATTCTGGAGTTGAAGTATCTTCCCCGCAACTATAATTAGTCACAAGCGTAATAAGTTCAGTGAGTTTAGCTTCTTGTATAGGTATTTCTTGACCACCAGAAGTAAATGGGTGACAATAGACATCCATTAAATTATATATTTCATTTAATTGATTTTCGGAAACCCCATGTTTTACATTTGTGGTATTTTGAGACTTTGATGACCCGCAAAACTTACAATCTTGTTCTTGACCCGAAAAGGGTTTTATTTCATATTTCTTACAATGATTACAAAAGTACGTGGTTAAGATTTTAGAGTTATCTATCTCTTTTTCTTTTAACAGTCTAGGTATCTCCCAGCCTTCTCCCCAGTGGGTATGCAGTAAAAGTTTAGCATTACTACTTGGATTGTCTTCCGTAAACTTCTTGAAGCCATCTAATAGATTAGGAACACTTTTCCTTAGCTGATTCCTAAAAACAAAACCAATAATAAAAGCATTAGAATCTATGAAATATCTTTTCCTTAAGCTGGATCTTTCGTTATCTTTCAACCTGTAAAAACTTTTACAATCAACGCTACCTCTTAGCGTTCCAACATGTTCGTGGCCTAGTTTGTTTAAGGCTCTTTCGGCGAAGCTTGCCCAGACATAATAGTTTTTAATATGAGGCGCAGCTTCCACGGCTAAAGGTAGGATAGGCTCAGAATCCAAAGTAGTCCATATCATGCAATTTATATTGTTCCACCATTTTCTTTCCCAGAATTTATTAAAGCCCCATATATCTTCGGCGCCAATATAAACATCAGGTTTATACTCTTTTATTATCTCATCTATAGTTTCAGAGCCATAACCAGCAGATCTATTCAAGTTAGGGTCTTTTTTAATTTGCTCAAGTTTCGCCCTATCTTCTGGAAGTGTTCCAACACATTTCCAAGGCAATTTAGATAAATTTGGAGAGTTTTTTACAAAACCATTGCATGCTTCAATTATTTCATACTTATCTGTTTTATACAAATAGGAAAGAATGTTTTTGCAATTTTTACCAAAACCAGTAAAAGCCTTACTGTGATTACTATGAAATAATACTTTTTTTTTGGACATTATATAGGGCACTCAGAATCGCTAGATTCGTTCCTGGACTTAGAGAATGATTCTTTATTTTTATTTATTCTAAATTCGTATACTTTATTAAGTATGACTTGTAGAAAGTTAGAAAGACATTCTGCTTCGCCTGGCTCAAGGGAGCATTTAAAGGTGCTACCCCCGTTCTTGATTATTGTAAGACCAAAAGCTGGCAAAATCTGAGGCTCTTCAATATACTTTTTTGTTTTAGGGTCAAACTTAGAGACCTTGGACTCTTTATCCCATGGAGTAAATTTTATAGTAGTTTTATTACCTTCAAATTGATGAAAAGTATCGTAGGCAAACCTATTCTTCACGGCATTAACTATTGACCCACATTCAAACTCGTTAAATTTTAAAGTTATGTTTTTTTCAGGATCTTCTTTGTTGGCTATAAAAGTACCTCTCCTTGATTTGTCATCCCAGGAATGCTGCATTATCGCCGATACAAAAAGTATAGGCTCTCCACTATTTTTGTCGTTTCCCATTGAAAAGCTGAAGCCGAATCCACTATTGTATTTGTTTGGTTTATATAATTGTAAGCTCATGATTAATCGAAGTCTATTTTGACGTTTTTACTTTCATATGTTTTACTTTTGTCCATATGATGTTTAACTCCATTTCTTTCTTTGGAGTAGTTTTTGAAATATTTTTTCTTTAAAGGGTCGACCCCTCCGTTTTTTTCCGCCCTCATCGAGGAAAGCTCAGAACTCTTATCAAGGAGGTCACCAACACTACCTTTCATGTTGGCGGTTGAGTTCACAAAACTATTATTATCCCATGGATCTATAGATGCCTCTGTGTTAAGTTGCGAGGAAAGATATACTCTTTTCCATTCTAAACCATCTTTATCGAAGTATTTTTTTTCATCATCCATGTGAAAGAAGACTTCAACTTCTTCATTGGTTTTTGGGTTCTGAAAGATGTACATTGGCATAACTATAGATTATACCAGAATAAACAAGGTATGTCAACTATTTTTTATCTAAAAATGTACAGTTTAGTTGTATTAAGTCTAATAATGAATCGAAGAACCAACATACAGCAGAAGAGGACAAGGGTAAAAGTAAGTAGTAAATATTATTTTCGTGTAAAAAATACAAACTAATACCAATAAAAGCGCCACACCAAAAACCTAAACATAAGCTGCAGTTTAAAAGGTCTTTTAATACTTCAGACTTGTTAGATAACAAATTCCTAGGTAAATTTAATATGGATCCGTATCTAATGATCCACATTAAACCAATACAAGAGATTAATTCAAATATCATCTAAAGCCTTGAGGGCTTCTTGCACAACCATTAATTGGTCCTTGGTCAAAGAAACCTCTCCCCCGAAGTCGTCCTTAAGGCTATAAAGATCAGGAGAATCTTTTGATTTTTTAAGTACGGGACATCTACCTTTCCCGCAGCACAGTAATACTCCGTTGTCTTGTTTTTTAATATTCATTTTGACATTATTTTTAATATTTGATTTACGCAATTATCATAAGTGAACTTGTCTTTAATTTCAACACCTTTTTTATTTTTTTCAGAAACTTTTGATAAAGCTTTATCTGTGGCCAAGTAAAAGGATTCATCATCGAAGGTGTTTAATTTACCTTGGTTGAAGTCAGACCCTTCGATGAAAAACGCTCCATCGTATATATCTTCTTTGCTTTTTGGCTCAACGAGTATTGAGTTATCTTTATTGGCCCAATCTTTATGTGAGGTTGAGTTTAAAACTATACTCCATTTCCCTAAGCAGGTAGAATTAAATGCGGGTAGGTTCCATCCTTCGGCTCCACTCAGGCCGCTAAGGTTTATATCTATAGAGTTGTAAACCTCATTCATTTCAGAATTTGTTTTGAGGTAAGGTAAGAAATTTATATTAGTAAAGGTCGTGTTTCCTAGAGATTGAGATAATATTTGAGCCATTTGCTCTGCTTTGAAGAATGGATTAGTAATACAACAAGTTAATTGATAGTCATTATTGTTGCCGTATCTATCGGCCCAGAGTTTTATAATTTTAGCGGTATGTTTTCTTTTCTCAAATTTACCTATTAAACCAAAATTAATTCTATCTTTCAAATAAGTCTTTCCAGTTTCATGGATGTCTGGATCTATTCCAATTGGAACGTATTCAGAATTTTTAACGCCAGATTTTTTGAAGCATTCTTTGGCGTGAGAGCTGCTAAATATATTATGGTCTTGCATTAAGCATATATTTTTTTCAACATCTGTAGGCTTGTCGCATTCGTAAAAAGTATAAAGGTATTGATTTTTTCCTATTCTTGATTCTGCCCCATTAATGTGCCACATTTTTAAAGACGGGGCTTCGGGGTCTAATGTTTTAAACCTATTGTCGTAGCGATCATTGACCCAAGAAATAAAGTCATCACTTAAACTGTCAAATGCGCTGAAATCTAGTTTTTGTCCCATGGGGAAAAAGCTGACGTTGACTTGTTTTTCGTATAAGACCCTCAACATATTAATTGAGACGTTACCAAAACTTAAAGAGTTTATTGGCGCTGAAAAATTTATTTTATCCATATTTTAAAAAGGCATGTCTTGTTCTTCTACCATCTCTTTTATGTTAGCGCTTGGCTCTGGTATTTCAATATTATTTTCTGACACCTGTTTTTTTGAATTAGGTAAGAATCTAACTAGGTCTGCCCCTAAGTAAAATTTTTGCCTTGGGCTACCGCTCTTATCGTTCCACTTGCTGACTTTTATTTTGCCTTCAACATATATACACGAACCTTTTGTTAAGAATTTCTTGCAATTATCAGCGGTTTTATTCCAGCACTCTGTGTCCATAAAAATAACATCATCTTTTGAGTTGTTAATAGCTATCGAGAAAGAGCACTTGGTGTTATTACTCTCAAAGGATTTTGTTTCTGGGTCTTTTGTTAGGTGACCTATCCCTATAAATTTATTAATCATAATTCTTTTTTTAACTCCTTTTTTATTTTTAATATTGTTTTATTGTGAATGTTTATACATCCTTGTATGCTTAGTTTTAGTGGTTTGCATATCTTATGCCAAGGCATGACTTTATTTTTGCTGCCCTCTATGTATCTCATTTTAAATATTTTAGAAACCCGATTGTCTGGGTCTTTATTTATCATAGACATAATTTTGCTTAAAACCTCTAAATCTATACTTGGTTGAGTGTCTAGCGCTTGCTTGTTAGAGAGGGACTGGTGATCCGCGTTAATCTCTTTACATTTCTTATTTTTATTGTAAAAATTTAAACATAGCCATCTAGTTTCATTACCTAGGTGGGTAGAGAATTTAGTGTCTTTGGATTCGTCGTATTTTAAAGCTGCTTTGTAAATATAATAACCCTTATCTTTTAGTAGGTCTGTTCTGTCTGGAACGGTACCTGAAGTATGATTCATTGAGTAGTTATTAACCATAGTTATAAATATTCCGCTATGCCTATTGACTAGTTCACCCAAGCTTTCCTCTGACTTTAATCCATCCTGTATGTTGTATACTAGGTCTATATCTGATAGTAAGTTTATTTTCATTTTTAATTAGAAATTGTTTGTATTCTAACATAGAATACCATAATGTGTCAAGAAAAAAAAGTAAAAAAATTACGCGCGCGAGGTCTACGTAAGAATAGATTAACGTAAGGATATAGATTAACGTGAGAAATAATAAGATTAACATGAGAAAAGCTTCAAAAATCTTTTTGAAGCATTATAACATATAATTTAAAAATGTCAAGTAAAAAAACCACATGTATATTAACTTCTTATTTTTCGATAAAAAAGCATCCGCAGTACCTTGATCCAAATAATATTATTACAGGTTTGAATGAGTATGGCTTCGTTAAGCCTAACAACTTTGATTACATAGAAAATTTTTACAATTCAGTTGTTGATAAGGAATGCGATGTGTATATTTTTCACGACAACCTATCTAAAGAGTTCTTGGATGAATATCAAAAAAGTAATATAACTTTCTTGAAGGTTGCCCCCTCTAAGCTTAGCAATAATGATTCTAGGTTTTTCCATTACCACAATTTTTTGCACAAAAATTTCTACGAAAAAGTATTCTTATCAGATGCTTGTGATGTTTTAGTTTCAAAAGACCCTTCGACTATGGAGCTAGACTTCGATATTTATTTTTGCAAGGATCTGATCAATATGAACCAATATGGGTTTTCAGGTATACCGTTTGCTCAAATTTGCCGCAATCTTTCAATAGATATATCTGATTTAAATTTAAATCAACCGATGCTAAATATGGGCGTAATAGGATTTAATTACGAAAATTCAATGAAGTTTTTATTTAAATTTTGCAGTCAAAGATTAAAATCAGGTTTTATTAGTGAAAACGTAAATATGACATTAGGGAATTATATTGCTCGAAAATATTTTAATCAAGTCTATTCAGGAGAGCCTTTTTGTAGTGAATTTAAAAAATACCAAAAAAACAGAAAAGATGTTTACTTTATACATAAATAAAATATATTATGAATCATATATGCAAAGGGGTTGATTTAAGTTTTGGCCACCAATTATCAAGGGGCGGAGGTTATCATTTTCCAGGAATCATGAAGGCTGTCAATTCTTTTTTTTGGAAGAAGTCCTGATAAAGTTTACTCTGATCAATCCTGGGTATATAAACAACAATGATTCAATACAACTTAGTTCTCCAAGACAGAAACTGGGTGATGGAAAAACTTGCAAATCATTTCCATAAGTATATACCCAACTCCAAGATCTCTAACAATGCAGACATCAACGCTGATGTAAACTTCTATTTTAATTGGCATGCTATGGTTAGCAAAACTAAATTCGATGTTTGTTATTTTACCCATATAGAAGATATGAACTGGTGGAGTAGGATATCATCTACGTGCGATGTAGCTATATCAATGGGGAAAAAATACCTAAACAAATTACCTAAAGATAAGGCGATTGTTTTCTATCCACCGCCTTTCGAGAGCTTTTTGCCACAAAAAAACATTAAAATTTTAGTAGTCGGAAGACCCTATAAATCAGGAAGAAAAAACTTTGAATCTTTAGATTCTATAAAATGTTTAGATAATATAGAATTAACATTCACAGGAGGTAAACTTTCTGAGGATCAGTTAAAAAAAGCATATCTCAATACTGATTATGTTTTAATTACTTCCAAGATTGAGGCGGGTCCAATGTGTGTTGTGGAAGCTATTTCAATGAAGAAGCCTGTAATAGCTCCAGACGTCGGCTGGTGCTGGGAATACCCAGTAATCAGGTATAACAATGAAGATGCCTTAAAAAGCATAATTAAAAAAATATCCTTCGCTCCTGGCTTGTGGAACGAAAGAGTTAGTGAAGTTACAAAAAAAATAAATAATAAATTTTATGCAAATCAATAAATACGCAAAAGATAAAAACTTAAATTCAATCAATTTACATTTAGGATGCGGAGGCAACCATTGGCAGGGCTGGATAAATATAGACAATTATGATTTTGATCCCAAAGACACCTCAAGGAGCGGCTCAAATTATGACATAAAAATGGATATACGCAACTTAGAAGTCGAAGACTCTACTGTTGATAAAATAGCCCTAATCCATACTGTAGAACATTTTGTTAGATGGGAAACGGTTAAGTTATTATCTCATTTTTATGATAAACTTAAATCGGGCGGCGAATTAATCATCGAGATGCCAGACCTAGACAAATGTATCGAATGGTATCTAAAGGGTAAATCCACACGCCATATTGAAACCCCACTAGGTAAACTCAACATGGGTTTTACTCAATTTTACGGGAACCAATGGAGTGAAATTGATTTTGAGACACATAGGTATGTCTGGACAAAAGATGAATTTTCAAAAGTTCTTTCTGATTGTGGCTTTACGGTTAAAGAGATACATAATGAAAGATCAACTCATGAAAAAGGTCGTGATATGTTCGTTAGAGCATTGAAATAAATACTTTAAATTATATTATATTAATAATGAAAAAAATAATAGTAACAGGAGTAACAGGTCAAGACGGAAGCCACATGGTAGATTATCTACTAGAACTTTTTCAGAAAGATTTTGGAAAGAAAGATTTTATGATATACGGAGCTGTAAGAAGGCTTAGCGTAAAGAATCATGAAAATATCTTGCATCTTGAGAACGAACCGAGGTTTCAATTGATCAACATGGATTTAAATGATGCCCACAGTATAAGAGACGCAGTTATAGATATCCAACCAGATTACTTTATTAATTTTGCAGCACAATCTTTTGTTGCTGGTAGTTGGGATTATCCGATACAAACTTGGGATACAGATGCCGATTCAGTATTACATATGTTAGAATCTATAAGAAGGTTTTGTCCTAGTTGCCGTTTTTACAATGCAGGGTCCTCAGAAGAATTTGGAGATGTAATAAGAACACCTCAAGATGAAGCCCATCCATTACGGCCACAGTCTCCATACGGTGCAGCTAAATGTGCAGCCAGACATATCGTAAGGGTGTATAGAGAATCCTACGGATTGTATGCCGTACAAGGTTGGCTATTCAACCATGAAGGAACAAGGAGAGGGCTTGATTTTGTTACAAGAAAAATCAGTAATGGCGTAGCTAAAATCAAACACGCCATTGAAAGCAATAAAGAAATACCAGTTTTAAGCTTGGGAAATTTGGAAGCCAAGAGGGATTGGACCGATGCCGAAGACTTCATGAGTGGAGTATGGATAATGATGAACCAGAAAAATCCTAAAAATTATGTCCTCGCCAGCGGCGAGATGCATACAGTCAGGGAGTTCTTAAACGAAACTTTAAAATGTGCAAACATAGATTTCGTATCAAAAGGAGATGGTGAAGAAGAAAAATACTACACAAAAGACGGAGGTTTAATCTTTGAAATTAATCCCAAATTCTACAGACCCGCTGAAGTTTACAAGCTCTGCGGAGACAGTTCCTTAGCTGAAAAAGAAATGGGATGGAAGAGGAATACTAACTTCCTTGGTCTCGTCGAGAAAATGTATAAAAATGATTACGCGCTATTGAGCTAGTTCAATACAAAAACACTTGCAAACAATATGCCAAAAAAAAAATGCATATTATTGATCGCCCACAATACTGCGCTTAAATCCTATTTAGAGATTTTCCAGGAGATAGGCGTTGGTTGCTATTTTCAACCTTCATGCGAATGCCCAAAAGAAGAATCCAGTAAGAATATAGATCCTAAATTCTTAGTTATAGATAAAGATTTAGATAGGTTTGACCTATACAAAGATAATCACGATGAAAAAGATCTCGATGAAATAAAAAGAATCGTAGTTAATAAAGGTTACGATTTTTTAATATCATATCATTGGCCACCTTTTTCTTTAAATAAGTGCTTTATAGATTCAGGAATTAATTGTTTTTTTTTAATATGGGGTGGGCCAGAAAAAGATTTATTTCATGGTTATAAATACGGCAAGAATAAATTAATGCACAAACTCATAACCTCTTCCAATAATTCTCAATATTTATTATGCCATAGCTACTTAAGTCGCCTTTTTAAAGGAGACGCACTTGTAGAGAGTTTAAAAACTTTAAACATACCTCATTCGTTCAGCGAAAAAACAAACAGTACTTGGCTTAAAACTGATCAAGAAAATTATGTTTTAATTGTTTGCAGTAGGTTGAATAATAAAAACGGTGTAAAAAATTTAAATTTACTTAAATCTATTTTCAAAACTTGCCATGATGTAAATTTTGTTTTATGTGGAAAAGGTAATAGTGGCTTAAAATTAGGTGGCAATGTTGAAGTATTTGATGCTCCAGAAGCATCCGACGTTCTCGTCAAAATGCAAAAAGCCAAACTTTTTTTATATTTTCAAGCCGTTTTTTATCCTTTTTTATCTGGACAAATACTTCAGTATTCCCCCATTGAGGCCTCCATGGTTGGATTGCCTATTTTACACTGTTCATCTAATCCAATAAACGCTATTATAGAAACCCCTGACAGCCATAATTTTAAGGTTTCGTGGGGGGATGAGGTTTATTTTAACTACAGCGAAATTCATTCTAAGATAAAAAGAATCCTATCCCTACCCAAAAGAAAAGTTTTAAAAGAATTTTCCTACCAAAAACAATTATCGGACAATTATTCTATTGAATTTCTAAAAGATTCTTATAAAAGTTTTTTTCTTTCATGAATATTCTTATCGTAAATATGGGTAATAACGGTGATGTACTCAATAGTACCCCGATAGCCTTTCATTTTAAAAATTTCAAAAAGCCTAACAGGGTGGATTTTTTAACGAAAATTAAATATAAGAATTTATTAGAAAACAACCCAAGCATAGATAATGTTCTAGATACTGGTTTAGAGCTAGAAGACTCTCCACCCAAATACCACTCACATACAATACAGCATGAATTAGATTCGTACATTGATACATCTAAATATAAAAAAATATTCTTCTCAGCGCCATACATGTCTCAAGACTACAATGATGGCTTTTCAGATAAATCTTTATTACAACTCACAAAGGGGGTTGTTAAAAGGTGGCGTTGTAAATTCTTACCCCAAGTTAAACTAAGCCCAAGCGAAGAGTTAGAGGCACAAATTTTCTTTGCTAAACTAAAAGGTTGCTATAAGGTGTTAGTAGAGTATGAATTTGAATCCAATCAAAGTTCTTTTAATTATCAATATATGAATCATATATGTAATCATTTTCAGAAAAAAAATATTGACATCATATTAACTAGCAAAAATAAGCCCGAGTTTATGGAAGTGTTAGAACAACACTATGATGATATAAATTTTTACCATTACAGCAATTCCTTTATGTCCAATGCTAAATTGTATAATTTAGTTGATTTATTTGTAGGATGTTCCTCTGGTTTGACCTGCTTAACTTCCAGTAATTATTGTGATTCAAACAAAAAACGAATAGAAGTTTGTAATGGGCCTCACTGGTCAACCAAACTTTGGAGTCACAACTCAAAAAACAAAGACATATGCTACAATTTAGAATCATTCAAACAATCGATAAACAACATAACAATATAAAATCATGGCAGATACATTAGGATCAATAATAGACAAGCTTTGCACCGCAGACTTGAAAATGTGGAACAACCAAGAACTACTTTACGAAATAAGGAGAATGTCTTTTGATGAATACAAAGATAAATACTTTAAAGACGAAGAGGGAGCGCAAAAGTTATGGCAATGCCTCAAAAGGGCTTGCGACTTAAACGTCCAGAGAAATCAACTTATAGATGAGGTTGATGAAAAAGTTATAGAAATAATAAGTGAGTCTAAAAATGGAGGAGAATTGGATAACGGAAAATTCATACAGAGAAAGCATAAAACTTATTAATCCTGTGTAATATCATGTGTGAAATTCTTAGAAAACCTTGACCTAATATCTCATCTCAGGGGTCCCGAAATGCTGGAGGTTTACTCTAGATGCGGAATGGGGGACATACTAATACTAAGAGATTTTTTATTTGGCGCTGGAGATACTGAAGTTACCAAGTGCGAATGTTGCGGCTCACCAATACGAGACCCCAAAAAAAATGAATATCTAAATTACCATATAATTTTTTATTTAACTCCATTAACTACAAGAATTAAAGACGGAAACCCCACCTATATAGAAGATTTCCTTAAACCTTTTATGGCTTTGTTATTTGCGGATATAGATAATCTCTTTGTTTCTTTTTGTACTCATTTTCACCAATCTAGCTGCGGAGACTCTGGCCTCTATTATGAATTCAAGTCCCCACACAAGAACCTATCAGAGTTAGAGGCTTACAAAAAAATAACCATACCAGACTTGTCTAATATTTTGTTTAAAAATTTTCACCCCGAACCCTTGGTTGAAAATTTATCAAAAACTAATTACATATGCGTCTCAACTAGATATAGAATGTTCTCCCCAATCAGCGAAAAAGTGGCTTTTTTTAAAATGCTATTTTACGATAGAATTGTAAATACAAACATTAAAGTTATTTTAATAGGGGAAAAGTCCGATAGTTATGACTTCCAATCCTCCTACTCAATATTAAGGAAAATGATTCCTAATGAAAATTTAATAGACTTAACTACTGATACCTTTTTTTTAAGGAACGCTATTACGGATGCTTTTTTATTTAAAAATTCTTCCCTATCACTATGTTTTGGCATAGGCGGCAGTTTTGTAATTGGCAATTATACTCATGCTAACATTTTATCTTATACCGACTTGGGTGAAAATCATCCATTTGTTAATAAATCTCAAACATCTTCTGTCTACGGAGATATTCACTCTTTCTGCAGAGAAGCTATGCTACAAATTTCTAAATTATAAAAAACATGTTCATTTCAATAAGTTTACCAAACTTACATAAGCTTAATAATTTTATAGGTAAAATAGGCAAATCTTCAACTTCTTTCAGGTATTTTAAGTCCAGAAAACCAGAAGACGCTATAAAGTTCCATAAACACACTTTGCTATTCTACAAAGATAGCGAGGTCATAGGTTATGGCCACCTTGATTTAGACTCAAATGACAATAAATTGTGGCTAGGGATATGTGTAATTGACAAGTATTGCGGAATGGGTTATGGAAAAATTATAATGGAAAAATTAATATCACTACAAGATGAAGACATCTATCTGTCCGTGGATAGGTCTAATCTACCTGGAGTTAATCTTTATAAAAAATTTGGATTTAAAACTATTGACAGTAATGAAAAATATTTTATAATGAAAAGGACTCATGAAGTATAAACTATACATACCATACATCCCCCAAAAAAGCATTGAATATGCAAAAGATGCTTTAGATTCTGGCTGGATATCTTGGATTGGCGATTATACAGAAAAGGCTTCAAATTTACTAGCTAAATATTCCGACTCTAAACACGCGATACTAGTTAATAATGGGACTTCGGCAACCCATTTAACAACCATAGCCTTAAAACACTTTTTTCCAGAAATTAAAAATATAATAGTTCCCAGTGCTTGTTACGTAGCAGCCTATAACTCTATTATTTATGAAAATAAATGGAAGGGCATTTGCGTTGACCTAAACGAGCGTACTTGGAATTTTCAGGTTAATGAAGTGCCCAAGGATACAGCGATAATGGCGGTTCATAATTTAGGCAACATAATAAACGTACCAAAACTAAAAGAAAAATACGACTGCCCAATTATAGAGGACAACTGCGAAGGTTTTTTTGGATCCTATAATGGTTTTGCATCAGGCTCAAAATCAATCTGCTCAGCCCTATCCTTTTTTGGCAACAAAAATATTACTACTGGCGAAGGTGGAGCATTCATAACAAGCGATGACTCTATTTTTGAATTCATCACTAAAACCAAAGGTCAAGGTCAATCAGACCAAAGGTATATACATGATGTATTAGGGTACAATTATAGAATGACAAATATACAAGCAGCTTTGCTATTAGGCCAACTAGAAGAATTAGATTACATTAAAGAAAAAAAACAGAAACTCTTTGATAGATACAAAAATAACTTAAAAGATGGAAGTATGGTATCTGTACAAAAAACCGAAGAAGGTTGCACTCACTCAAATTGGATGTTTGCGGTTAGATTTCATGGATTAAAAAACTACAAAGAGGCAGAAATTTTCTTTAGTGAGTATGGCATAGAAACTAGGCCAATGTTTTATTCTTACAATAACCATGCCCACGTTAAATTCAAAGGCCCAACAACTATATCAGACAAAATTCAAAAAGAGGTCGTTCTTTTACCCTCTCACATACATTTAACGAACACGGATATTGATTACATATCCGAACGGGTAATTGGTCTATCTGGCATTCTATTTCAAAGGGTAGCAGAAGAGCACGATTTTTTATGAAAAACAAAAAAATATTCATAGCTGGCCACAACGGAATGGTGGGTTCATCAGTATTAAAAACATTAAAACAAAAAGGTTACAAAAACTTAGTTACAATAAATAAAGAAGATCTAAATTTGCTAGATCAAAAATCTGTTTTAGATTTCCTCAAGAAAGAAAAATTTTATTCAGTTATACTTTGCGCCGCAAAAGTCGGAGGCATATTGGCTAATAATAATTACAGGGCAGACTTTATATACGACAACATACAGATAAGTTCTAACATCATAAAGTCCTGTAGTGAAACCAAAGTTAAAAAACTTATAAATCTAGGTTCATCCTGTATATACCCAAGAGAAGCGAAGCTCCCCATAAAAGAAGAGTATCTACTAACAGGCCCACTTGAATATACTAACGAACCTTATGCTATAGCAAAGATATCTGCATTAAAAATGTGCGAAAGTTTCTATAAGCAAAATGGGGACGATTTTTATTCTCTAATGCCTTGTAATCTTTACGGCCCAGGAGATAATTTCAACCTTAAATCTTCGCACGTCCTACCTGGGTTAATTCATAAAATCCATTTAGCGAAGATTAATAATTCCTTGACTTTTGATGTATGGGGTAGCGGTAATCCTATGAGAGAATTTTTATATGTTGATGACTTATCTCTCATGATAGTTAAATGTCTAGAAGAAATCAATGCTTCAGATATATATAGTAAAGGCATAAGCCACCTTAACGTAGGCTCCGATGATGAAATCAGCATTAAGGATCTAGCTTTATTAATCAAATCTATAGTTGGGTTCACTGGCAACATAATATTTGACAACTCTAAGCCAGATGGAACTTTTAGAAAAAAAATGGATAATACTAGAGTTAAATCGTTAGGATTCACTCAATCAAAATCACTAAAAGATGGCATACAAAAAACATACGAATGGTTTAAAAAAAATAAAATATGAAAAATAAAAAATGCTTAATTACTGGTGGTGCTGGATTTATAGGCTCGCACCTTGCTGAAAGATTGCTCAAAGCAGGTTGCGATGTTGTGGTCGTAGATAATGAGTCTTCTATAGCTAATTCTAATTTTAAATGGATAGATGAATGCGAAAACCACAAGGTAGACATTTGCGATTTTGAAAAACTTGAACCTTTGTTTAAGGATGTAGATTTGGTGTTTCACTTAGCCGCTAGATCAAGAATACAAATATGCATAGAGAACCCTTGTGATGCTGTCAAAAATAATTCAATCGGAACATGCAATGTCCTGCAGGCTGCGCGCTTGAATGGTTGTAAAAAAGTTATGTTTGCAGGAACGTCTTCTTGTTATGGTTTAAAAAACAAAATACCTTTAAAAGAAGACATGCCTAATGATTGCTTAAACCCTTACTCTGTAAGTAAATCTAATTGCGAAGAATTATGTAAAATGTACACTAAGCTGTTTGGCCTAAAGACAGTTTTATTTAGATTTTTCAATGTTTATGGAGAAAGGCAACCATTATCTGGAGATTATGCGCCTGTAGTCGGATTGTTTTTTAAGCAAAAAGAAAATAGAGAACCTATGACAATCGTTGGGGATGGCCTACAAACAAGAGATTATACATATGTCAAAGATATTGTTGAAGCTATGTATTTAGCTGGAGAATCAAACAATAAAGATATAGTCGGGGAATTATTTAACCTTGGAACCAACCGCAACCATTCAGTTTTAGATATAGCTAAACTCATAGGCGGAGAATATATTCATATAGATTCAAGGCCTGGCGAAGCCAGAGAAACCCTAGCAGACAACTCCAAGGCTAAAAGACTACTTAAGTGGGACCCAAAAATGAAATTTGAAGATTGGGTTAGAGAGAATAGGCCTCAATAAACTCCACTGTTAATAACTTTTTTATTTTTTATTCTTGATATACACTATTTTTTATGGTAGTATATTTATCTCAGTTATTTTATCATTTTTTATAAATAACTTAACCTCATAGTGTAAAACAATTTCATGCAAATAAAAGTTAAAAAGCGTAACGGACGCTTAGAAGATTTCGAAGTAGACAAAATTAACGCAAGTGCTCAAAGAGCATGCGACAACATAAAAGACGTTTCCCCAAGCGAAATAGTGCTTGACGCACAGTTACAACTTTACGATAAGATAACTAGTGCAGAAATAGATCAAGCTTTAATTTTTTCAGCCAGAGAGAAGATAGAAAAAGAGCCAAACTATTCATTTGCAGCTGCAAAACTTTTACTAAATTGTTTATACAAAGAAGTATTTAAAGAGGGGGTGGATTCTGACACCTTTGAACTTCAGTACAGGAAATCCTTTGTTTACAATATAAAAAAGATGGCCTCAAAAAGTATTCTAAATGAAAAAATATTAGAATTTGATTTAAAAATGCTTTCGGAATCTTTAGTTATAGATAGAGATGATAAATTTAAATACCTAGGCATACAAATACTTACCGACAGATACTTTATTAGGCAAGACAAAAAAATAATGGAGTCTCCTCAAGCTTTCTGGATGAGGGTTGCCATGGGGTTAGCTTTAAACGAAGAAAATAAAAACGAAAAAGCTATTGAGTTCTACAACCTATTTAGCCAATTCTTATACACCCCATCAACACCAACATTATTCAATAGCGGAACCGCACATTCTCAGTTGAGTTCGTGCTATTTAAACACCTTTGATGATTCTATAGATGGAATTTTTGACGGTGCATGGCAAGAGGCCCGTAAGTCTAAATACGCTGGGGGTTTAGGTTTAGATGTGACACCCTTTAGATCTACAGGCTCTCACATAAAAGGAACTAACGGAATCTCTGGTGGACTTGTGCCCTGGCTTAAGATTTACAACGATTTACTGGTTGCTGTAAACCAAGGAGGTAAGCGCCCAGGTGCTGGATGTGCCTACCTAGAGCCCTGGCATTTAGATTTCGAAGACTTTCTAAACCTTAGGAGGAATACTGGAGATGACAGGCTACGCTGTCATGACATGAATACAGCCTCCTGGATTCCTGATGAATTTATCAGGAGGGTTCAGAACGAAGATGTTTGGTACTTTTTTGATCCAACTGAGGCCAATCTACACGATTGCTTCGGAGCCGAGTTTGATGAAAAGTACAACGAACTTTGTAGTCAAGCCGAAGATGGGTTAATAAAAAATTACAGAATCATTCCTGCAAAAGAGTTATGGAAAAAAATGTTAAAAGTTTTATTTGAAACCTCTCATCCTTGGTGCACATTTAAAGACCCCTGCAACATTCGCTACACCAATCAACATGAAGGCGTTGTTCACAGCTCAAACCTTTGTACAGAGATAACCCTGCACACTAAAGCTTCAAAGTATGAAAAAGGTGAGAAAACAGAAATAGGTGAAACAGCCGTATGTAACCTAGGGTCAGTAAATCTCCTTAACCACCTTAAAGAAGATAACTCTATTGATTATAAAAAATTAGAAAAGAGCATTCATACTGCGATTAGAATATTAGACAACGTTATTGACTTAAATTTTTACCCAACTAAAGAGTCTAGCAATTCTAATTTAAGAAATCGCCCTATCGGCTTGGGAATGATGGGGCTTCATGACGTCCTACATAAATCGAACATCAATATGGACAGCGAAGAATCTGCCGAATTTAACGACAAACTTTTTGAGTTTTACTCAATGCATGCTATTTATGCTAGTTCCTTATTAGCTGCCGAGCGGGGAAAATATGAAACCTATGAAGGATCGCTATGGAGCGGCGGAGTATTCCCAATTGACTCTTATAATAATTTAATGGTATATAGGGGCGAACAAAAGGCTCCCAATGAATCTGTCACAGGTAAACCCTTAACAGGTAAAGGGCAGACGCTTAATGAGTGGGAAAATGTTAGATCTCATGTTTCTGAATTCGGAATGAGGAATTCTAACGTTATGGCTATTGCCCCAACCGCAACAATAGGTTACATTAATGGTGTTGAACAAAGCATTGAGCCAAATTTCTCTGTTTTATTTGTTTACGAAAATAAAAGCGGAAACTTTTATATTACCAACGAGCATTTTGTTAACGACATGAAGTCTCGAGGTTTATGGTCTAGCGATATTTCGAATATGGTGAAAAGTGTAGATGGAGATTTATCTCTATTAAATGGATCCATCCCAGAAGACTTAAAACTGAAATACAGAACAGCGTTTGATAGAGATATGTTCAAATTAATAAATTGTAATTCCGTTCGACAAAAATGGATAGACCAAGCTGTAAGCTTTAATTTGTATAATAAATCTACTTCATTAAAATATCTTAACGATGTCTATATGGATTGCTGGCAAAAAGGATTAAAAACAACTTACTACTTGAGGAATAGAGCTGCTAGTAAAATAGAAAAGTCTACAGATGAATCCTCGCCCACAAAAACCGAGCCCTCTTCCTGCAGTATAGAGGCTATGAAAAATGGCGGAACATGTGAAAGCTGCCAATAAAAAAGCCTCAGGTATAGCTATACTCTTTGGAGACTCTATCTTACTAGGCAAGAGATGTGAAAAGTGTCACCTAACTGGTTCAAAAGTATCATACCCAGGTTACTGGTCTATATTTGGTGGAATTATAGAGGCTGGAGAAACGCCCAAGGAGGCTGCAGGAAGAGAACTGTATGAAGAAACTAAAATTTTTATAGACTTCAAAGACATCTCTTTTTTAAAAAAAATAAAAAACCCAGACTGTAATTTTTACTTCCACTACTACAGATCTAATAAAATTCTTATTCCAGAATTAAATGCAGAGCACACGGAATATGGGTGGTTTAAATTAGATTCCTTAAATCATTTTACAGAAAAAATAGATGCCAAAATAGTTAAGTGCATATTGGGTATATAGAATCTTTATAGTGTAACATATTATGTGAATCTAATCATACATTGCACATTATCTGAGCCCCCTAGTGAGATCTCTTGCTTTAGAGATGTCACAATGTATAGTAAAGTTTTTTGCTTTGAGGACGTTTTAATGTTGTGTGAAAATGGAACTAGATCGCTTTATTGGAATTGGCTTAAAAAAAATGGCGCGCATGATTTTATCAACGGCTTATTGTGCGAAGACGAACACGAGTCTGGCGTACTAATTCACCCAGAAAAAGGAAACATAATAATAGATAGGATCACTTGTGTAAACTTGAATTATATTTTAACTAAATTGAAATTGATATCTAGCGGCAAGTAAAATGAATAAACTACTCTCACTTTTTTTATTACTTAATTTACTTTCATGCGCTAGTTCTAAAATGAAAACAAATACAAAACCGAAAATAGATTTACAAAAAATTTTCAAAGATGTAGATTTAAATAATGACCTAGTGATAGACCTAAACGAATCTATTATTTATTCTGAATCCATTCCCGAATATGACTATTCTAGCCCGCTTTTAATTTTTTTCATAATAACCATTATAGTCCTTTCTACTTGTTTTTCTTCGGTATTAAGCTCTTGGCTCCCTAGGTTTTTTGCAAAAAAAGATTAAGTTTTGATTTTTTTAATTGACTGTTTTTGTTTTTTAAGGTATACTTAATGATCTATTAAACAATAATATTCGTTATAAATATATATGAAAGATAAAACAGGAGAACTTTTAACAAATAATATAGCTGGGGTCAACAGGATACTTCCCCATAAACACAAATACGCTTGGGACCTTTTTCTTAAAAGTTGCGCCAACAATTGGATGCCCACAGAGATATCAATGCAAAACGATATTGCCCAATGGAAGAATAAAGAAATAACTGAAGACGAAAAACTTTTAGTAAAAAGATGTTTGGGTTTCTTTGCTGGCAGTGAATCTCTAGTTGGCAACAATCTACTACTTTCAGCTTTTAGGTACATCACCGATGCGGAATGTAGACAGTACATCTTAAGGCAAGCTTTCGAAGAAAGCTTGCACAATTTAACAGTAGTGTATATCTGTGACAGCTTGGACCTAGAAATAGATGAAGTTTACGCTGCTTATCAAAACATACCAAGCATAAAAGCTAAAGATGATTTCTTAATGAGCATAACGGACGATATAACGTCTAACGATTTTGACTCTACCACAAAATCTGGAAAGCAAGCCATCCTAAGGAATTTCTTAACGTATTGGATTATATGTGAAGGCACTTTTTTCTTTAGTGGCTTTGCAATGCTCTTAGCCCTAGGCAGACAGAACAAACTCCAAGGAGTGTCTGATCAAATCAAGTATACATTGAGGGACGAAAGCTCTCATATCGCTTTTGGAACGTACTTAATAAATACGCTTATCGAGCAAAATCCATCTATTTGGACTAAATCCATCCAAGAAGAGTTTGTGGAGCATATTAAAAAAGCAGTGGAACTTGAGATAAATTATGCGCACGATGTTCTTCCCACTGGAATATTAGGTTTAAATGCAGACATGTTTGTTGATTACATGCACTACATCGGAAACAGGAGGCTGGAAGCCATAGGCTTAGATTACAGGTTCCCTAGCGACAAAAACCCATTCCCATGGCTCGGTGAAGTCGTAGACGTTCAAGCTATGGGCAACTTCTTTGAAAGAAGGGTTAGGGAATACCAGCAAAGCGGATCTTTAGAAGACGATTTTTAGTGTAATATATATAGGTGACGAAACTACCTATATATACATTAAGTAATATTAGCGGAGAGACTGGAATTCTCTATCAGCTAGACGCCTCTAAGATAAATTCTGCATCTGGAGTAGTTTCAGAATTCGACAGCAATAATATCTCTTGTTTGAATATAGACTGCCAAGACGTTGATACGAATAACATCTCTACAGCAAGCTTACAACTTAATTATGATTCTCTATCTACCTCCGACCCAGGCATAAAAGGGGTAATATGGAGAGATTCTAATAATTTTTTAAAAATCAGCAGTGGCTAAACATAGTAGTTATTTTATAATAACTATTGTTGAGAGACTATAAAGACAGAATACTTATAAAACTTAAGAAGAAGTGTTCCGAAGTGAACGCTGAACTTAAGGAAGTTGAGTGTATATACGATGCAGCGTTACCTATGTTTTGCGATTCTGTAAATTTTTTTTGCAGAAACCATTCTGTCGAAAATCCACTCGACTCAATAGAAAAAGAAGACGAAAAGAGCAAAAAAGAAATAAGCTCCAACTTTAAGTCTCTTTATAGAAAGATAGCAATTCAAACCCACCCAGATAAAGGAGGACAAAATCAAGATAATATAAATAAATATCAACAAGCCACCAACGCAAAAAAAGATAGTCAAATAGATAAACTTGTATCTATAGCTAAAGATTTAAAAATCAACCTTTCGGAGTTAAAATACAGAGACATCAACTTGATTGAAGAAAGCCTAAAAGATACTGAAAATAAAATATCTCAAATCCGAGACACCTTTGTTTGGCATTGGTTTTTTTCGAACAAAAACAAAAGAACTGATATTATAGCTAAATTTGTATATAAAAAAGTGTAATTTATCTACTGATGTACTGTAGGCTTTTATCTTTTTTTTATTATATAATTTTTGACACTTTTAATATACTTAAGAGCCAATGGTTTTGCATGTAAAAATACTAATAACAAAACTCAATGGCAATCCTAATTATAAAAAAAACTGCTCAACTGGTAGCTAAAAAGCTTTCTAAGATCAGGGTTATTCAGGAAAAGCCTCCACCCCCTCCTCCTACATAATTATGCTTGGATATGTAAAAAACAGTGTAAATAAAATAAAATATTTCTACGAATCTAATTCATTAAAAATATTAAACTATTTAGATAAGGAGCTAGCCTACGAAGATTCCTTAAAGTATTACACGGAACAATCTCACATAAATAAATTAAACATGAATTATAAATCTTACATTTTTTCTCAAGACATATGCAGCTTAAGTTCAATGCCAGAACCTTCCATAGAAGAGATAATAAGGATAAATAAAAAAATAACCGATCACACATGGGGCGTAATTCTAGAGTCAGAAAAAATAAATGATATAAACATTTATATAGCTCAAATGAACAAAGTACAAATAAACGCAAGAAAGTCTAATTTTTTTGTCGTAACAGATTGTGAAGATGTATTATTAAAATTAAATGATGTTTTTAACTGGATGGGGAAGTTCCATTATATAGTTCCAAACACCTACAATGATAATATTGACTTGGAGTATCGCCCCAGCATTAACTTTCACTGCCTCAAACATTTAGACAAGCATATATCTACCCCAAATTCTAAATATATGAAAATGCTTAAATCTATAGGCGGCAAACAAGTAACAGTTCCAAATCCGTCAAGGGTGTTCTGTTTTAATTCAAAAAAATTGGTTCCAGGAAAATGAAAAGGATATCGTACGTTTTAGTTTCCAGGAATGACAGGTACAACGGGGATTCTGTTGGTAGGTGTACTAATACTATCAATCACGCATGTGAGATCATTCAAAAAAACAACGTCGCAGAAGAGTCCGAAGTTGTCTTGGTAGATTGGTGTTCTAAAAAAGAACCCCTAAAAGATGCTATAAAGCATAGGTTATCCCCTCAATGCAAAGATGTTTTAAAGATTGTTACAGTGCCACCAGACATCGCCGACAAACATCAGGGTGATTCGCCTTTTTCTGAAGTGCATGCAATGAATGTTGGTTTTAGACAAATGAGCGGCAAACACTTTGCCAGAATTGATCAAGACACTTTGATTGGTCAAAGATTTATGGATTGGTTTTATAAAGAGTATGAGGTAAAGGATTATGGCTGGCCCTGGCCTAGGGCATCATTTTGCAGTAGAAGAAATTTGAGTGAAGATCAATCCCACCATTCAGTTTTTCGAGATTATGTATATGACCAAGCCTTATCCAAACAAGTAGAAATATGCCATGAGCACAACCATTACAGTAGATTAATGCCCAACGAGCAAATATACCCTTTTTACGGGGGGGCTGTTGGGGTAATGATGGTTGAAAAGGATTGCTACTTAGAGCATAAAGGCTTCAACGAAAGTTTAGTTTACATGAATAGTATGGACACAGAATTCATGAATAGAATTGCTCAGAAAGAAGACGTATACAATTTATGCCTATCCATTGATGCGGATTTTTATCACCAACACCACGACAGAGGGGACGGCGCCTCAAACGACACAACTCAACCACATGCCCAACAAGAAGGGGTTAGAAAAACCAACGAGTTAGATGTTAGAAATAAAATGATAGAAAACCCAAACCCAGACAACTGGGGCTTAATTGACGAAAATTTAGATGTAATTTTACTATGAAAAACGTAGTTTATATAATAAATAATCTCCCATCGGACACCGATTTCGCGAACCCTGGTTACAAAAATGTAGCATGGGTCCCTCACTGCTTAAAGTCCTTGGAATCCTATTGTGATAAAATTAACGCAGATCTAAAGATCATATCCTCTAAAGATTTTCCAGCCTTTGCAGAGATAAATGATTACAATTTTAGCTTTTATCAAAAAAGCACTTTCATAAAGGTTTTAATGCTTCATGAATTCATGAAGACGGATTATGATAAATTTGCGCTTCTCGACCTGGACATGGTTGTAAGCAAGGATGCTGAAGATATTTTTGAAAGATACAAGGATGACCATTTTGTAATGCAGTATGGATTCAATGAAGCCGTAGTAAAAAAGAATGAAATATTTCTAAAGCAGTATTTAAAATCAATCCCTGCTGATGAATCTGTATACAGGTACAATGAAAAAACAAAAAGAAACATGCCTAAGTACAATTTAAACTTAGGATGCTATATAATGAGTAAAAAAATTGTTAGCAAGTTGACTAAAGTATTACCAGACCAGTATAGTTTCGTCTCTTTCTTAAAGGATAACAATTTAATAGACAACCCCGTGTTAGAAGTTTTCGGAGAAAGAAAAGATTTTATAGATCAAGATTTATACGGTTTCGCTTATTCAAAAACAGACGCCCTAGATTACCACAAGCCCATGGATTGGGTTTGGAATGCAAACTATCAGGCCTGCTTCCAAAAAGGAGATCAAAACAAAGATTTCAACCTGTGTCACCTTTGCGGCGAAGACGGCAAGCAGTTTCTTTTAGATAATTTAAATAACCCAGAAGTTATTTCTAGAATCGATGTATAGCCACAAACATAAATTCATATACGTACATATACCCAAGTCTGCAGGCACCTTTGTAAAACATTATTTGCTTTCAAATATAGATTCTAACTATGAAAGTAATCAGAACCAACAGGACTATGATGATAAATACTGCGTTACCTGCGAAAGACCCCTATCATCTATAGTAAAAGAAATTCCAAATCACAAAGATTATTTTAAATTTACAGTTGTGAGAAATCCTTTTGATAGGGTCGTTTCAATGTTTTGTTACCTAGGGGGCTGGAAGTTTGACTATTTTGTCGAAAATAATATAGACTCTCCAATGATGCCCTACGTACAAGAATTCCACAAGTACTATATGTCTAATGATTTTGATGGTTTCATAGACTGCGCCTACAAAGAAGGTCTCATTAAAAAATTTCATACTGGTTATTTCGAAAACTACATAGATAGAATAAGCGTTGAGGGAAAAATATGCATCAATAAATACTATAAGATGGAAAAGATTAAACTTTGCATTTCTGATTTGCGCAAAACTTTTAAGTTTAAAAGCAAAAAAGGGTTTACAGATTGGAGGCAGAATAGTAGCTCAGAATATAAAAAAATAAAAAAATATAAGGACTACTACTCCCAATACAGTCGAGACTTTGTAGAAAATCATTTCGGCAGAGATTTGGATTATTTTGGCTATGGATTCTAAGTTTGTAATATTTGGCCAAGAAAGAGCTGGAACGACTAGTTTAATCTCAGCATTAAACAAGAATGATCGGATTGTCCATGAACCAATATCTTCTCTAACTGGTGATTTAGAACACAATCCTAGATATGCTAAAATAATTCAAGAGCATAAAATGGACCCCAATACTTTGCCTTATTCTAAAAACATACCTTATTTTAATAAATTTAATAATATCGCAGAAGACAAAGATAAGCTTTGGAGTTTTTTAGACTCCCTATTTTCTACCTTCGATGGAGTTAAGCACGTATGGTGCACTTCCTCAGAAGAAGGTAATGAAAATTTTCTTTATTATTGCCAGGCTCATGGAATTAAAATTATATTTCAATATAGAGAAAGCGCTTTTTACCCTGCAGTTTCCTGGCAATTAGCTAACCAAGTTCAAGTTTGGCAACTCGGAGAAAACAAAGAGTATAAAAGTACAGTCGACTCTTTTGATTATAAAGAACTTGAAGAACCACCCATAAAACGAAGGGTGGCTTGGTACAAAAAATACATCCCTTACTATCACTCCTTATTACCACCTGATTCTTTTACTTCTAAATACGAAGATCTTTATGGTTTGGAAAGTTATACAGAAAGGTTGAATAGATTTAACGATATAATTTATTACCTTGACGTTGAGGTTGACATTAGTAACGTAGAAAATTTTTTATCTACAGATAGGAGGGTTTTTGGCAAAAAAGCTTACAATAAAATACCTAATTACCAAGAAATGTTTGAAAGATACGGTCAAGAAAAAATTAAATTATGAATAATTATTACTATTTTTCTCGCGATACTGGTTGGGGTGACACTTTATGGCACCTTACTAATGCCTTGATGTATTGCGAGCAGAATAATAAAGGAATACTTATTGATATGCGCGGACATTGGGCAAGTAAAGGTAATAGTAATTTATTTGGTGAATATTTTCTCAGTATAGACACAGATATAGAAGTTATAATAAATGAAGAATGTATAGATCAGCTCAAAAAAGATGCTGAACAACATTCTGACTCTAGATTAGTAATAAAAAACCCACTTAAATCCAAAGAAGATTCTAAAAAATTTTATGATACATTTAATAGAATTAGCGTTCACGGGACTATCGCCAAAGAAATAGATGAGATACGCAAAAAATATTTCGCAGGAAATTATATAGTTGGAATTCATGCTAGAACATCAAACGGAGAAGTTTTACCATCAAAAACTGGAAACTCAAATCGTTTTCAGGGGGAAAGAAATGCAATACAAACTATTTTTGACGTATATAAAGAAAAAATAGATCATGTATTATTTGATTCGCCTCGTGCATTCTTAAAATCTTGTGACAACTATAAGTTTTTTGTTGCCACAGATTCAAAACAATTTGTTGATTTGTTTAAAAAAGAATACGGCAACACAATCGTAACCGAAAGATACTTCGCTCCTCCAGGTTGCGGCACTGGCCACGAAAAAGGGGATCAGTCTACAGATTTACAAATTCAGATGGAAGAAAAATACGGACGCATAAACATAGCTAAAGAAGCGTTGGTTGATTTCTACTTACTACAGTATACAAATTTTCTATTTAAAAACTTTAGTAGATTTAATGAGTTTTGTTTGTACAAGGGTATACCAAATTTCCATATTAACTTTCAGCAAAAATGTTATTAAATGATTAGCCATAAACACAAATGTATATTTTTACATATCCCAAAAGTAGCAGGCACATCTGTTGAAAGGTTTTTGCGAAATGTTGACCCAAATATACCAGCAAAAGTTTTAAGGAAGCGAGGCTTTTCTCATTTTTTAAATGACTATTTAGATTATTATGTATTTTCATTTGTCCGCAACCCATATGACCGTTTAGTTTCTGCTTGGAAATGGGGGCAACTTAAATTTGGGAAAGAAGGCGACTTGCCTTTTTACAACAAAGAACGTGCGGTATCATTCCAAGAATATGTTTTATTAACTACCGACTTTGGATATCGAAAAGACAATCAAAACTTATGGAGTGAATACGACGAATATCATACATTGCCTCAATTTAAATTTTTTCCTAATTTAAACGGAGGTCATTATTTTACAGATAAAATTAATCCTAATTTTACTTGTAATTTCATTGGGCGCTTTGAAAATTTACACGAAGATTTTAATAAGGTTTGCCCTAATATAGGGACAAAGGAATTTAAACTTCCCCATGCATACAACTCAAAAACTTTCAAAAAAACTTTTGACTGGACTGATTCATTAAAAGATAAAGTTCATAATTATTATAAAAAAGATTTTGAATTATTTAATTATGACAAATGAAATTTTGTATATTTACTCATTTATTTTTTAGACCCAATCTTTTTCACTTTGAAGAATGGCTAAAGTATCATATTGATTTTGGCGTAGATCATTTTTATTTTTATGAAAGTTCTCATGCAGGTATTCCCTGCTTACAAAGAGATACTAAACGAGATATAGATATCTCTATGGTTGGAGATATACCTTACAAAGAAATTTATCGACACTTTGATAAAATAAGGGAAAAATACAATAATTACTGTACTTTTATTAAATGGTTGCCCAAGGATAAAAACGGCAATTATCTAGAGCATGATCAAATTAATGCTTATGAACAGGTTACCGCTTTTGACCACTTCTATAAAAATTACGCTAAAAAACATGACAGAGTATCAACTATAGATTGTGACGAATTTTATTATAGCGAAAAATACGACAATATAAAAAGCTTTGTCGCCCAAAACCAACAAAATATTTTGTTATTAGGTTGTAAATTTTTTGAATCTGTATTCATCAACGTCGGCGGCCTAGTAACACAAAAAACAAAGTGCCTAGATAAATTCTCAAGGGTTGGCTCTAAGTATATATTTAATCCTAAAAACGCAAACTTAATATACAATCATTCACCTCATTTTCCGCCCGCTAAAAACAAAACTAGTGTAAATATAAACCAAGAAGAACTTTGCTTATATCATTATAAAGTTAATAAAAATGCAAAAATTTCAATAGAGCACCACGGTAAACAAAAAATGGAGTACACAGAAGACAAATCAATTAGCGAAAAAGCTTTATACTTAAAAGATTACAACTTTATAGAAAAGCCAAAAATACAACAAAAGTTTATTGATTCAAAACAAGATATATTGGGATTAGGTTCATTTAAATGGGATGAAATACAAAATTAAAATACCGAAAGTTATTCATCAGATTTATATTGGCGAAAAACGAATTCCAGATCAACAATTAATATGGCAGCGAACCTGGAAAGATTATAACCCTGGATGGCAATTTATTTTTTGGGATGACGCAAAATTAAAAAATATAGGCTTTATTAATAAAGACGCATTTAAATATTGCAAAAGCATAGCTTCAAAAGTTGATTTAATAAGGTATGAAATTATTTATAAATTTGGAGGCCTTTATATTGATACAGACTTTGAATGTCTAAAAAGTATCGATTCATTTTTTCATGATAAAGATTTTATTGCATGCCGCCAAAACCCAAGTGGACCGACGATTGCTAATGGTTTTATTGCCGCTACCCCTCAACACCGAATTATCGAAAAATTAATCAATGATACTCCAAAAAGATGCGTTACTCATAAATCAAAAGGTTGCGTAGAAAAGTTCGGGCCACGTTTTCTTACCGATGTTATAGATGAAATCTACGGTTCAGAATTTAAATATTCCAAAAATTTTGATCCAAAAAATATTTACCCTTATATGTGGACAAAAAGACATAGCCTTAATGATGACTTTAAAAAGATTTACCCTGAATCATATGCAGTCCATCATTGGTCTAAAAGCTGGCAAAAATGATCGACCATAAAAACAAAATTATATTTGCACATATCCCAAAAACTGGCGGTACTAGTGTGGAAAAATTATTTCCTGAAGGTTTTGGTCCTCAGCACCATCCGCTATCTTGGTTCAAAAAACAGCGCCCCCATATTTATAAAAAATATTTCAAGTTCTCCATATGCAGAAATCCTTATGACAAAATAGTTTCTGAATATTTTTGGCATGTGCATGATCCACTTAATCAATTCAAAGGTAGATTTCAATTTTTATCTTTTAATGAATTCGTTAAATTATTTTTTAAAATAGATGGTTCTTTTTTGGAATTTAAATACGATGGATGGTTTGAAATGCATTTTGAAACACACCGCATGCCTCAAACGTTTTTCTTAGATCCCGTTTCGGATTTAGATTTTATTATAAGATTTGAAAATTTCCAAGAAGACTTCGATATCGTCTGCGAAAAAATTGCAATCCCCCAACAACAACTTCCACATCAAAACAAAACCAAACACAAATGCTATACCGAATACTACGACGACGAAACGCGAGAGATCGTCGCAAAAAAGTACGCAAAAGACATTGAGTATTTCGGATATGAGTTTGGGTCATGAATAATTATTACTATTAAACCCCTTGATTATACTAATGTCGAATTCCTAGACAAGCCAAATTGGTAATATGAATCTTAAAATTATATCATTTTGCAATTATCCTTATAGAGAAATAGCTTTAAATTGGGTCAAACATTTAAAAGCTTTATCCATAGAAAATTATGAAGTATTGTGTTTAGATCCTGAGTCTGATGAATATTTAAAGTATTATGATTGCAACTCAAGGGTTCTCGATGAATTTAATGATGACTGGATTTCTGGATGTAAGCATACAATGCGTCGCACTTTTATATTCAAAAAGTATTTAGAAGATGGTTTTGATATTATTCATTCAGATACCGATGCGCTTTGGCTTAAAAATCCAGTTCCTCAATTAATAGAGTCTAATAACGAAGATGTTATTGTTTCAACCGTTCGTCATAGTGAAGCATTTCCGCCAGAAGTTCGTGAAGCTTTTGGATTTACATGCTGTATGGGATGGATCTTTTTTAGAAGCAATCAAAAAACAATTAGCTACCTTGATAGGTTCTTAAACACTCGTGAGATCAAAGGGTCAGACCAGAAAAACTTCAACCAATTTCTATTGCATAATCATCCTACAACTCAACCCCATAAGTTTGGTGATAGATTAATTATAGATAATGTCGCGGATCAGGATTACAACTACAACGAACTATCTTTATTAGCTTTAAATAAACCACTAGTTAAGCGTGGACCAATAGAAGATGACACATATGTCTGGCACCCTAATACAAGAAAAGAAGCTCAGCACAAAAAACAGTCATTCATAGATAGAAAAAAATGGCTTCTTTAGATAGAAAAATAATAGCAGCATTAGTTTCTGTAAATTATTCTGATTTCCTGGAATTAGTTTTACCATTTAACACTAAAATATTTGACGCTATATATGTTATCACCGCAAAAGAAGATAAAAAATGTATAGATATATGTTCAAAATACGATAATGTAAATTGCTTTATAGTTGAAAATCATATTGTAAAAAAACACGGCAACTTTAATAAAGGGGCAATCTTTAATAAATTTTTCGATTTTTTAAATGATCGAAATTTTAATGATCTAATCTGCTTAACTGATTCTGATATCATTTTTCCACCTGAGTTTAAGTCTTTATTATGTAATCTAGAAGACCAAAACTTATACTCGCTGTCGAGGGCTTTCTGCCAAAACGAAAATCAATTCAATAGATATTCAGAGCATATTAAGTCAGGCAAATCTCATAATACAGGGATCGATAGAAGGGCTAGTCCAAATCTAGCTGGAATCGGATATATGCAGCTTTTTAAATTTCGAAAAGATATTCGAATGTCTGAAGATTTTGGTCATGCTGGAAAATCAGACCACCTTTTTGTCTCCGAAAACTTTAAGCGAAAAGGTGGTGAATGCATTAATTTGAAAGAAGGCCAGTACTGCGTTCATTTAGGGGCAACAGGCACAAACTGGAAGGGAAGGCGCAGCAGAAAATGGAAAATTTAATATCACATCTTGAGGGCCCCAATAAACATATTATTAATTTAATAAAACTCAATGATGGGAAGGTTGTCAATTCAACAAGTAAATGGTTAAGTGATCGTTGGTTTTTACGAGAAACAAACTTTGAAAAAAACCTAACATGTGTCGAAATTAGCCCATTTAAGAGCTCAAAAGATTCGAATGTTTTCGTTGGTAAGAAATACTTAAACCACAAAATACACAAATCTTTCCCCAAAACTCTTTTGAATATTGATTTTTTGTCAATACTTGGTCCCGATATAGCCTTAGAAACTCTATGTAAAATAAATTTTACAAAACAAAAGATTAAATATTTTTGTATAGCCATCAACCCAGTAAAAACAAAAGATTTTAAACAAAACAAAAAAGATATAGAATTATTTATGAAGGATAAGGCTAAATTTGTAAAACAAAATAGAACAGAGCTTTTGTATAGTGTAATATAATTACTATGAACAATATACAAATAAAAACAGGGGCAAATTTAAGCCGCCTACTTCAATCTACAGTAAATATTCCTCAAGCTTTTACGGAGTTAGTTAAAAATTCCATACAAAATTTTTCTACATTTTGTCGCATTGATTTCAATAGCTCAAACGTAGTCATAGTTGACGACGGGCAAGGATTTGATCATGAAAAAGACGAAAATGGCATGAATGGATTTGAGAAGTACTTTGTTTTTGGAAATTCATACGATTTAACTGGCGGCCAAGGAGTTAAACTTGGTCAAATGGGCATAGGCGGGAAGCTTGCAAACGATAAACTTTCCCATGAAACAGATATACATTGGACTATTGAAACAAAAAACAAACACGGCAAGTGCTTTCTTGTTGAGTATAAGCCTTCTGGCACTGAATTTCTAAATGAGTATTCGCCTTCCTTAACTGAAATTACCGAAGATGATTGTTCTATTGAAACTAAATCTGGAACTAAAATTACTATAGTTACATTAAAAGAAAATATACAAAAAGATGGCTGGCCATCTGGCGCAATCAAAGGAGAGCTCTGTACATTTTTTGGCTTCCTATTGCCTCAATTGGAAAAAGAAGGCAAGAAGTTTAATATCCACCTAAATGGTGAAAGTTTAGATTTTTCTTACAAACTCCCAGGGTCTAACATTCCAATTATTAGACGCACGTTCAATTACGATTATTACGGAGAAATAAAAACAGGAAATATTGAGTTTAGATTATCTTTGATATACAACCGTGGCATAATTAAAAATCATCCTTTAAAAAACATTGACATTATATCAAAAGTTAAGATTTGCCCATTTTATTTATCAGATCAAGACATGCTTGAATCAACCTTAAGATGGATGGAAGATAAAAATGGTGAAGAAATTGAATTTAAAGATAAAATTTACAACGTATTCAATCAATTGATTGGTTTTATATCTTGCGATGAGTTATCAGAAGTTATGGATAACACAGGTATGCCCGCTAAAGACTTATCTCACCATGGCCTGCGAAATGACCATCCTATTACTATTCCGTTTTACAACAGAGTATACAAGGTTATAGTCGAATGGATAGTTGAATATATAAAGTTAAATCAAGAAGAAAAAATGAATATACTTGACGCCTTAGCTAATGAAATCTCTTCAATGTTGGCTGAATATTTTGAAGACGAGGATTTCTCTGACTTATGGGACGATGAAGAAGAAGAGGAAGATGATGACGAAATCATCGAAGAAACCCCAGAAGAAGAAGAGCGTAGAGAATTAGAAAAATTTGCTGAATATGCTATCGAAAAAGAATGGAATTTTGAACCAGAGCCCGAAGAGGAGGAAGAGGAGCCTAAACCCGAAAATAATATTCCGCCTCTTTGGAATAAATACAAAAATCAAAAGCCAAAACAATCCAAAAGACTAAGGTATAGGATTATTGATTTCGGAGAAGAACAGAAAAAATTAATGTCTAAGGTTGATGATACGTCTGACTTTACTATTTTAATTAATAATAGCAATCCAAAATTCCAAAGATTTTATAAAGAAAACTCACCTTTTCTTTTATCACTGCATATATCTGAAATGTTAATCAGGGAAATTTCTATGTACAGAAACCCACTAGCTAGACCCTCAGATATAGATGAAAGCATTAGTGATTTTTATGAAAATAAGTATTCTCAAGTAAAAGAAAAAAGTGAATAGAGTTATTGGTAATCCTGAAAACTTTGATTTGTCTTGTGAAGAAGATCGATTTAGGTTTGGAAAAGTTGTCATAGAGAAACAAAACGGACAACTATTAAATCATTATTACGATCACTCGCCCTGGAAGTTTAGCGCAAAAAATTCAAAAGCAGTTAGTTTTATCAAGCAAATAGAAAGAGCTGATACGTCTCTTTGTTTTCCAGATTTTGAACCAATTAAAATTTATTTTATTGATTTCCCGCCAAAAGCTCAAATCATTCATGAATCAAAAGAAGCTATTTTATTCCAATCATATATAGACAAACATGAGCCAGAATGCCCACCGAATCTAAAACTTCATCCTGATTTTATTTGCTGTCCTGATTTTACTTTCTGGGATTGGTGTGGAATGAAGTATGATCAATATTTTCCTAAGGTTCAAAACGCAGGAAAATTAAAACCAACTTCTCAAAAAATGTTTTGGCGTGGTACAAAATATCCCAAGCTTCGTGGTCCATTGGTGAATCTCAGCGAAAAATATCCAGACTTAATTGACGCTCAATTCTCAAAGCCTAATAAAAATGATGCTAATTTTATATCCCTGGAAGATGCTGTTGCTGGTTATTCTTATTTTATTGACCTACAAGCTTCTGGATGGAGTCCAAGAGTTAAATATTTTCTTCAATCACATCGTTTGACTTTCTTACAAGAACGCTTTCACAAAGCTTATTATGAAAAGTATCTAGTTCCAATGGAGCATTATATTCCAATCAAAAAAGATCTTTCTGATCTTGTGGAAAAAATTAATTGGGCAAACGATAACCCTGAACACGTTAAAGAGATTATTGATAATGCTTTTGACTTTAGTTTGACTCATTTTTCTATTGATGCTGTAAATAAAAAATGGCTTGAAGTAATTAAGGCTTCTCAAAATGCATGATTTATACATATTAACTACGGCAATCGATAGGCCTGATTTACATAATCAGACATTACCACCATTTTTTGACATACTTCAAAAACAAGGCATTAATTATAAATGGTTTATTAATTTAGACTCTCCATTTAAAAAAACACAAGAAGCTGTAGATAATTTCAAAAACTTTACTTTAGGTACTCAAGATTTACATATATCAGACAAGGCTTGTTTTTATTCAGCAGCAAAACATGTGATCACCTCGGCTTACAAGGAACTCCAAAACTTGGATGGTTATATTATGTGGCTTGAAGATGACTGGGACTTACTTATTCCATTTAATATGAGAGAATTAATTGACGGTAATTATGAATACATTGGTTTTCACTTTCATCACTTTTTTGAGTTTTCATTTAACCCGACTATATGGAGTAAAGATTTCTTTGTTAAAAATGTATACGAACCCTTTGCAGCCTCAGAAGAGTCCATTGATCCAGAGCAACTACTCATTAATCACCATAAACAAACGAGATCTAAAAACCCCAATCACTTAAAAAATGTGAATCGAATTAATTTCAATGGAGTATTTGAAGACGCTGGGAGAAAATGGGGGCAACAATATAATTTAAAAAAATGGAACAAAAACAAAGTAGGAGGAAGTGTTAGTTATGCCTAAAGCCTCCATAATATTATCGTCCCATAATAACTTATCCGAACTTGAGTTAAGTATTGAAAGCTTAAAATACCAAACAGAAAAAGATTTCGAAATCATTATAGCGGATGATGGATCAACGGATGGCACTATAGAATATTTAGAAGAGCAAGGCGTAAAATATTTTAGCCGCCCAAATGAAGGGTATAGATTAGCCTACATATGGAATCGTGGCGCAGAATTAGCATCTGGAGATAGATTTATCTTTGGTAACTCAGATATTATATCTCATCCCAAAAGAATCGAAGAGCATTTATTGTGCGGTGATAATCTAGTTGCTGGAATTTATCCATCAATACCCATTGATTATGTGCATACCATAACCAAACACAAGATAAAATATGATTTTTGGTCGATAGATTTAATAGCTACAGAAGACAGAAGAAAAGATTATATTTCTGGCCTAAAAAAGCCTCAGTTAAATCATGGTAAAAAAATACCACCTCGATACATGTATGGAGGGAACTGGTCTTGCCCTGCTAATGTCTTTAAAAAACTTGGTGGACTTGACGAAGGATTTAAGGGCTGGGGTGGAGAAGATTTTGATTTAGCTAGAAGAGCTCAGCTAGATGATCGCGACGTGATACTAAACATCAACTGCATGGGCTACCACCTCGACCATGATACGGTCAATAGGGATGAAACTAGATCACTCGGCAAAGGTTACTTTAATAAAAAATGGTCATAACACTAACATAAAATATAATGAAACCTCAAATAATAGATGCATTTATGCTGAACAACGAATTGGACGCTCTCAACTTCAGGCTCCATGAACTAAACAAATATGTAGACAAGTTCGTAATCTATGAGAACTCATGGACTCATAGCGGCAATAAGAAACCTCTCCATTTTGAAGAAAACAAGCAAATGTTTTCTGAATTTTCTAATAAGATAGTTCACATAAAAAGCAATACACGAGGGAAAGACAACTGGAAAAGGGAGTTTGCTCAAAGATATGAAGTTTTGCTTAAAGGTGTATCTTCTCTTAATTTAAATGATAACGATATTGTTTCACTTTGTGACTTAGATGAAGTCATAGACCCTAAATTAATCTTAAACTACAAAGAAGAATTGCCCAGCAATAGCCCGCTTTTAGTTTGCCCTCATTGGTTCAATGTTTCTTGGGATTGCTATCTTGGGGCATGGAATCATCACAGCATTGTATTTTCTTATTGGGGGGAACTGAAAAAAAGATTAGGCCACTGGAGGGGTACGCATTGCGGATGGCGATGGGACCACCCTAAATTCCCCAAGCCAATCCAAAGAAAAGAACTTTCTGGCTGGCATGCATCTTGGTTTATGGATCCTGAAGATTTAATTGTGAAGCTTAAAAGCTTTGCTCATAATGGCGAAGATTGGGTTTCGAAGATATTAAAAGATATTAATATAATTGACAGCAGAATTAAAGAGGGCAAAGATGTGACTGGAAGATTTAACATTAAAAAGTTTGATTCCCCTTATCCTAGATATAAGGATTTAATTAATTATGGAATTAAAAAATAAAACTGCTTCTATTTGTGGCTGTGCGAAAAATATAGCAGAACACTTACCTTTATCAATTTCTAAAATTGAAATGATTTCTTCTGTTTTTAAAGAAGTAAAAATTTTTATTTTCGAGAACGATTCAACAGATGATACGCTGGTAATACTTAATCAATGGGCAAGCGATAATAAATCAGTAGAAGTTATATCGGAAAACAACATCCCACTTAAAGCCACTAAAGGGTGGTATAAAAGAGTTGAAACACTGTCTTATGCGCGCAATAAGGTTTTAGAAGCCACAAAAAAATATGAACCCGATTATTATATTATGATTGATCTGGACGAAGTTATTAGCAAGCTGAGTCTAGATGGTTTTTTAAGTTCTTTTAATCTTGAGGTTGACTGGGACATGGTTGGAGCAAATCAAACAGGCCACTATTACGACTTGTGGGTCTTAAGAACCTTTGATGATTGGATGAATTATGACTGTTGGGAAGAATGCGTACCAAAGCATGGTTATGAAAAATGCATAGAATCAAAAAAACGAAACATTCCAATTGACTCAGAACCCATAGAGGTTTTATCCTGCTTTGGAGGCCTTGGTATCTACAAGTTCAGCCATGTAAAAAATTGCAACTATACTAAATCAGGAAAAAGAACAGTTGAACACACATATTTACACAACCAAATGAGAGAAAAAAATAATTCTCGTTTTTTTATCAACCCCAAGATGATAGGATACTAATGAAAAAAATTTTTAAAGTTTTTGTGTGTTGTCATAAATATATCCACAGGGTTAAAGATATAAAAGCTCGTGTCAACAAATGGAAGCTTGGTGATTACTTAATTTTTGTCGGCGGCCAAGAGCAAAAACAGTTGGAAGAAAATGTTATTCAGTTAAAATGCCGCGATCTATACGAAGATCTGCCAGAAAAAATGTTTACTATTTATAGGTATTTAGCAGGTAACGGATACGCTGATAAATATGACTATTTCTGGAAAATAGATGATGATATTGATTTCATTAGGTGGAACGCTCATAGAGAAACACAACTCTCAGATTGTTTGGTGAATGATTACTGCGGATTAAAAGTCTTAGACAAGCCAGGAAAAAGAGGGTGGCATATCGGTAGAGTGCAAAAAGATTCGCCATGGTATAACAAAAAATACAATGGAAAATATGTTGATTGGGCTGACGGAGGATCTACTTATTTCTTAAGTTCTAATTCTATAAATAAATGGAAGAATTTTTATGAACTTTCAGATATAAGATTACACCATATATACGAAGACCTTGCAGTAGGTTTGTTTTTAAAAAAATGCAATATATTACCCATGCAAATAGACCCTTGGAAGGATAAACCTATACTGAGGTTTAATATAAATAAATGAAAGTGTTTAGCTCCAGCGACCAAGGTCTTTTTGGTAGTTCTTTATTTTGGGTATTGAACAGGCTGCCTTATTTTTATGATAAAAAGATGTACCCTAACTGGGAAATACTAAACATTAACCATGGCGACCCTAATAATAATGATAATATAGTTCCTGAAATTATATATCCTATAAAATTATCAGATTTACCTTCAAAAAAAGTAAACTTAAACACGGTACCAACTCATAATTTTACAGACTTCAATCAAGCTAATTTTTATTTTAATCATTTTTTTCAATTTAATTTTGAAATAATTCAACTAGCAGACAGCATTTCTAAAAATTTTAAAAACACTCTTGGTATACATTTTAGAGGCAATGACAAAACAAAAACTAATCACGAATCTATCTGCATAAATGAAAATCAGTTCTTTAAAAAAATAGAAAAGTTTGCTGAATCAAATAAGTTTGATAGTATTTTCTTATTGTCTGACGACATACAAATTAAAAACAATATAAAAAATCTATTGTTTGAAAAATTTAAATGCGACATCATTCTTAATGACTTCCCTTTTACTTTCCATATGGATCAAAAAAATATGGATAATAGACTTGAATTAACCAAGCAATCTGTTGCAGAAATGCTCGCCTTATCAAAATGCAAATCAGTTCTAAAAAGCCACTCCGCCTTTTCAAGCTGGGCAAAGATAATCAACCCTGAACTCGAAATGTATCGAGTGAATGAATGCAAAAATAATTGGTTTCCTGATTACTATTTACCTGAGCTGTAATGAAAGCTCTTTGTTTTACTTTTGACCGCAATATGCCAATAATGGAATATGTTTTATATACATATTTTAAGTGCTGGCCAGATAATCCTTTTGTTTTTTACGTTCCGTGGAATGAAGTTAAACCCAGCTACTTAGTTGATAAATATGGGTCCAATAAAATAAAATTGTTACAAACAGATAGCGCGGTAAAGCCTACAATCCGAACTCTACTTTCGGCAGTTGAGCCCAATGAGTTTATATGGTGGGCTCAGGACGATAAATACATAATTGATTTTAAAAATAAACAAATTATACAAGACTTACACCAATACAATTCTCAAAATATTGGCGGATTTATGTTTACTAAAAATTCTGATGCCGAAAAAAGTCACCTTAAAACAAAAAATAATTTTGGTAAGCACGAATTGATTAAGAAAAAAAATCATCACCAAATATTTCAGCCACAATTAATTAAAAAGGAGGTTATAGAATATCTTTACCTTCACGATTCCTTAAATGAGCATTACCCCTTACATAATCTTTATAAAATTATGAGCTTTAAACCCATTAAAGACTTATACTCCACACAAGTTAACCACATAAGTATCGCTGAATCACTTGACCAAGGTAGAATAACATCAAATTTAGTGTATCATATGAATGAGGATAATTTTGAAATACCAGATTTACCTCGATGCAACAAAACAATGATTTATTATTAAAATGGGCTTGGGAAACAAAAAAACTTTACAATTTATAAAACATGATGCAGTATGCGTTGAGGTTGGAGTCTGGAAAGGTGATTTATCTAGACAGATAGCCCAGCTCCCAATCTCAAAACTTTACTTAGTAGATCCATGGAAAACAATAAATGACGTTGAAGGCAGGCTACACAATAGAGAGCAAAAAGAACTTGATGACATATATAACATTGTAAGAAGAAGATTTTTCTTTAATAAAAAAATTCAAATACTTCGGAAATTTTCTACAGAGGCTATGTTGGATATACAAGATAATTCTGTTGACTGGATATATGTTGACGGCAACCACAGTTATGAATACGTTAAAGAAGATCTTGCGGGCTGGTGGCCAAAGTTAAAAAGTGGTGGATTTTTATGTGGAGACGATTACGTCAAGCAAGATGACTTACAGTTCGGAATAATTCAGGCAGTAGATGAGTTCTCTGAAGAATACAAAGATCAAATCAACCACTCAGAACTTATAAAAGATCAATTTGCCTTCCAAAAAAAGTAAGATTTCAAAATGGTTTCTGCTGATTTAAAATGTGTTTTTATACACATACCTAAATGTGCTGGCAGCTCTATAAACCAAGATTTAAAACTTCAGTCTATTGGTTTCTCAGGTCATTCCCCAGCCTCCTGTCATTTTGATTATCTTGGTGATTATTTTTCATTCACTTTTATTAGAAATCCCTATGATAGGGTGGTTTCAGCTTATAAATATTTTCAAAAATTAACCCCTGGCCACAGGTGGTACAAAAGAAATAGCATTATAGCAGATGTTGCATCAAAAATGGACTTTAATGAGTTCGCCAACCATATCGTAGATTTCCAAAAACTAATGGTAAGAGAAGAAGGTTCTTTTGAGTCTGGAATACATTTTCAACCTTTTGATTACTTCTTAGATAAAGAGATTAATTATATAGGTAGATTTGAAGATATTCAAAAAGATTATAGTTACATTAGATCAAGGCTAAATTTGCCTGTTAAAATTTTACAAAAAACAAATTCCACAAATAATAATCATTACCAGAAAATATACGGTGGAGATGCAGAAAGAATAGTGTATAATATATATAGCCAAGACATTAAAAAATATAAATATCAATTTTAAATATGGAACCTTTACCTTACGAATTTGAACTAGATGATTCAAGATTATCTTTACTTGAAAAAATTAAACCTGGAGACGTTTGTGTAGAGATTGGAACCTTTAAAGGTGATTTCGCCGACTTTATCTTAAAAATGGAACCATCAAAGCTTCATTTGATTGATCCCTGGATTAGCATTATGGATGTTCCAGCTAGATGGCATGCAATTCCTCAAGATCAAATGGATGAAATAAAATCTCAAGTTTACTCTAGATTTGCCTCAGATGCCAGGGTACAAATAATTGAAAAATATTCTATAGATGGCCTGGATGATTTTGACGATGACTCTATCGACTGGATATACCTTGACGCAAATCATTCTTATTCTTTTATAGAACAGGATTTAACAAATTGGTGGGATAAGCTAAAGCCAGGAGGTTTTTTATGTGGGAATGCATATCAAGATGACGAGGCGCAAATTAAGTTGCTTGATTTTGGGATAATACCTGCTGTAGATTCTTTTCTTGAAGATCTCTTTGAAGAGATTGCAAATTTTGAAACTTTTAAATACCAATTTATCTTAACAAAAAAATGAAAATATTAGTTGGTGGCGCAGGCGGTTTTATCGCTGGATACTTAGTTAAAGATTTATTGGGCCAAGGACATGAAGTTGTTGCTGCTGATATTAAACCTTTTGATCAATGGTATCAGACTTTCCCAGAAGCAGAAAATCATGCTGACTGCAATTTACAACAAAAAGAAAACTGCTATAATTTAAGTGTTGGTGTTGACAGAACCTACAACCTTGCCTGCAATATGGGAGGCATGGGTTTTGTAGAAAACAATCAGGCGCTTTGCATGGAGAATGTTTTAATTCAAACTCACATAATGATGGCTGCACGAGACAATGGCGTCAAAGAAGTTCTTTATAGTTCAACAGCCTGTGTCTATCCAGCTGCAATTCAGTCTGAAATCAAAGATGAATCATCTCAGGCTTTAAAAGAATCCGATGTATTTCCCGCTAATCCAGATGATGGTTATGGTTGGGAAAAATTGTTCAGTGAATTAATTACTTATTATTACGGAAAAGATTTTGAGATTGATTCTCGAACTTGCCGTTATCACAATGTATATGGGCCCTTTGGCACATGGCGAGGAGGTCGTGAAAAAGCTCCTGCCGCAATCTGCCGTAAAGTTATTGAAGCAAAAATGAGCGGTAATCATGAGATTGAAATTTGGGGTGACGGAGAGCAGACCCGTTCATTTATGTTTATTGATGATTGTATTACTGGCATGGAATTGATGTGGGAAAAAGGAGACTCTCGACCATTAAATCTTGGTAGTGATCGCATGGTATCTATCAATCAATTAGTTGATATTATTGAAGGTATAGGAGGATTAAAATTGAAGAGAAACTACAATCTTGATGCACCCCAAGGAGTTCGCGGCAGAAATAGCGATAATACCATGATAAAAGAGGTTTTAGACTGGGCTCCATCAATCTCTTTAGAAGAAGGTTTAGAAAAAACATATGCATGGATCTATAATCAAATGCAAAACTGCAGTGAATCTTCAGGGTATTAAGTGTAATATATATCACTATGATAGAATTTTACAACGTAAAAAAGAAAGAAAAAGTTTCTATTAATGAAGCTTCAGTAACAAAGCATTCTTACGAAAAAACCACCAAAACAGGCAAACAGTCTATTAGGTACGCTTTAAAAGCTGTAGACGACGATGGCACAAAACTAACTAAATTTTGTAACAAAGCCGATTACGACAAAATTTCGGACTGATGGGTCCAATTTTTAATACTGTTTTAGGGGCTGGCATAAAGCTTCTTTGCAATTTGATTAATTCTTGGCTTGAGCAAAAAAGGCAAGATCAAATGATTCTGGCCGCCAGAGATAACGAAATGCTTCAAGCTATGATTGACAACCAATCAAAGCAGGCTAGTGATCCATTTGTGAAAATATCAAGAAGGATCCTTTTTATGTCTATAACATTTACAATGTGTTATTTAATGATTTACTACGCGCACAACCCAGATATAACTTATAATATTATTGTTCCGAACGGAGATGGTCACAAGTGGGGCTTTTTCTCTTGGGTTACTGGGGGTAAAGATTGGTCTGTAGTTGAGCTAACTGGAGGCCTTCTTTTGTCTTCGTTTATGGATCTCTGCTTTATGGTTGTGGGTTTTTATGCCGTGCCAAGCAAAAAAAGATAGTGTAATATAATTTATATGCCAGATAATTTACCAAATTTATTACAAGAAATTCATTCTGTAAAAACTGCCGATGAAATGGCCTCTAAATTTAATGACTTTAGATCTAGAATTGCTCTATTAATCTACACAAACCCAAGAGAAACAAATTATTACAGAAATCATACGGGTAGAGAGCTCTTTAGAAAACTTTATAATTTTGGCTTAAGCAACTTGATAACGGACACATATGATTCAGGGTTTAGGCCTGACTTAAGCCAGGGCTTAAGCACATTCACGGTATCTCTTAACGGTGAAAATGGCCAAGAGTCAGGTTCAGGAAATTATTTAATAGGATCAAGCATTTCAATACTAGCAACTCCAGATGATTGTTATAAATTTGTTGATTGGGTAGTTTCGGGGCCAGGAACCCTATCAGACCCGACTAGCCCATCGACTTCTTTTATTGTTGGCGCAGGTCATGCCACAGTAACCGCAAACTATTCGTTTAAAACCATTTTCGTTTCAGTAAATGGCGACAACGGAGTTGAAACATTAAATCCATCTCAAGGAATTTGCGGAGATACCGTTTCAATTTCCACTACACCAGAAGATTGCTATCAATTTGATAAGTGGGAAGTTGACGGCCCAGGATCAATCAACAATCCTACAAGTATATCAACTACTTTTACTATTGGCCCAGCAGACTCAACCATTACAGCTATTTACTCCTTAAAAACTTTTAACATTTCCACGGTTGGTGATAATGGAACAGAGAGTTTGAGCGCTACTCAAGGCACTTGTGGAGACACAGTTTCTATTTCAGCCACCGCAGATGATTGTTATAAGTTTGACAGTTGGACTCTTACTGGGGAAGGCTCGATAGTGGATATTACTAGCGCGTCTAGTACATTTACCATTGGGGCGGGTGACGCTACATTAACGGCCAACTACTCGCTAGACACATTTTCGGTATCTGCTAGCGGTACCAATGGAACAGAAACATTAAGTGCTACCCAAGGTACTTGCGGGGACGAAATTCATATTTCGGCAAGTCCAGATGATTGTTATGAGTTTGACGAGTGGACCTTAAATGGTCCAGGAACTATAACTCATGCAACCAATAAATCTACTAAATTCACAATTGGTTCAGGAAACTCCACGCTAACAGCCAATTATTCTTTGAAAACTTTTCACATCTCAGCAAGTGGAGATAATGGAGTAGAAACATTAAGTGCTATAACTGGAAATTGCGGAGACTCGATAACCATATCCGCTAACCCAGGAAGCGGTTTTATTTTTGACAGTTGGACACTAGAAGGAAAAGGAACCATAACCAATTCGTCAAACGCAGAAACTACATTTACGGTTGGAGCGGGGAACGCAGAGCTTACAGCAAATTACTCGTCAGAGTGATTTAATTACTTGACTTTTGTTGGCGTATGTGCTATTATTTTGTCAGTGAAGCATGCTGATAAAAAAAATATAATAGAAAGCTTACTTGTAGTCCCAAAGTCTCAAAAAAGATTGTTTTGGGGAAGAGAGATTAAACATTTAAATTTTTTATTAAAATCCTTTCCTTGCGATTTGTTCTGGAAGGGGCTTTCTTTCTCAAAGCAATTTGAAAGTTTGGCCCTGCTTAGGTCTGGCCACTTCCTCAAAGAGCTCAAAAAAAAATACAAAAGGTTCAACTATAAGATACCTAATAAAAAAGAATTAAAACTGGGCAAAAAAAGCGGAGACGATTATATAACAAGTAAAACATTAAAAACTAAAAGGGATTTTCTGTCATGAGTAAAAAAATAGAAACAGAAGGTGAATCAATAGATTCACTTAAAAGCTTTTTAAAGCAAAACCAAGAACACCACTATAACTTTGAGGAAGACATAGATTATAAAGTTTCGTCTGGAAGTCTAAAAGTTGACTTCGAGCTAAATGGCGGTCTTGGGCCAGGCCTACATAGGTTCATTGGAATAAATGAAGGTGGTAAAACATCTGAGGCGCTTGAAGTTACGAAGAACTTCCTCAAAATGCCTAAATCAAAAGCTGTTTACATAAAGGCTGAAGGCAGGCTTTCTTCCGAGATGAAAGAAAGGTCTGGAGTTAAATTTGTAAACTCTGAAGACGAATGGGTCCAAGGCACGTGTTTTGTTTTTGAATCCAATATATATGAAACCGTCTTAGATTTAATGAGAGTTCTGATAGCTAAAACTCCAGAAGAGATTAAATATTGTTTCCTTTTGGACTCTTTAGATGGACTAATTATGAAAGATGACTTAAAGAAAAACTTTGAAGATTCACATAAAGTTGCTGGTGGGGCACTACTAGGGGCCAAGTTCATGCAAAAAATGAGTATAGCTTTGGCGAAAAGAGGGCATATGGCTATTTTTGTATCTCAAGTTAGGGCTGACATCAAACTTGACCCTTACAGTAAAGCTCCAATAAGGCAAACTACAGCTACAGGCGGCAATGCTTTACTTCATTTTGCAAATTATATACTAGAGTTTGAGCCTAGATTTAAAAAAGACCTTATCTTAGAGAATCCCTCTGCCCCACTTGATCATGATAAAAATAAAATCATAGGCCATATCGCAAAGGTCACAGTCAAAAAATCACCCAATGAAAAAACTAACTACGTATTAGAGTACCCTATAAAATACGGCAGAAAGAATGGAACCTCTATATGGGTGGAAAAAGAATTGATAGATATGCTTTATCTATGGGATTACATTACTAAAAAAGGAGCTTGGATATCTGTTGATGAAGACTTTATCGCTCTCCTCAAAAAAGAAGGCCATGAATTTCCTCCTAAATTTCACGGAGAGCCTAGGATCAATGACCTGCTTGAGTCGAACAAAAGCCTGTCTGAATTCTTAATCAAACATTTTTCTGAAATTATATATCAAAATTAAATAATGATTTTTACCACACTTATTGGTTCAAAAAAAAGAGTAAAAAAACCCAAAAACTATATAGTCAAATGGGACTCGCAAAGTAGAAGTAAAATGCAGTACAACATAAAGCAATTCATTAAGAGTTACTGGCAAAACGATATTGTTTTTGAAGAATTCCCTATTGTAGGAACAAGAATGAGTTTAGACTTTTACAATGGCAATAAAAATATAGCAATAGAAGTACAAGGCGCTCAACATATAAAATATACTCCTTTTTTTCATGGAAAATCTAAATCCACCTTCCTTAGTCAAGTCAGAAGGGACAACGAAAAACAAGAGTTCTGTAAAATAAATAACATAAAACTTGTTGAGATTTACCCAGACGACAAAGTGTCAAAAGATTTATTTAAAAGCTTCGGCGTTATCCTTTAAAATGTGTATATATAATATATGAGCGAAAATATCGATCCAGAAAATATGAGGTCTTTTTCTATTCCAGAAAATTTATTACAACAAATATTTGAATTCACTGGTGGAGCTGACCATAGCAAGGGATTTATTTTAGCTTATGCAGACCAAGATGGTAAGCCTTTAATATACATTAATGCTCAAAATCAGATCATAGAAATGGGTTTGCGCAAATCTTTAGAAAAATACCTAATAGGTATCGAAGAAGCTGAAGCTATGCGTAATCTAGAAAGCGAAGATCCAGATTCAGATTAATAAAAAGCTTTACAAACTTGTTTTTTTCTGCTATTATAAAGTTAAATGATTTTTTCTATAGAATTAGAGCAACAATTTTTAGGCGGCTTACTTAATAATCCCAAGAAATATATAGAACTGCATTCGTGCCTATCTAAAAAAGATTTCACTCATGATGCGAATCAAGTTATCTTTACATTTTTGAGCTCAGAGTATTCCGAGGGCAACTTTATAGATGAAGTCATATTGTCTGAAAGAATAAAAAACTCAGGCATTTCTTTTGAAGATGTTTCAAATATATCTGAATATTTAAAATTTTTAAAAATGATAAAAGTGTCGGAGGATTCCGTCATTGAAACTGCAAAAGAGTTATGCAAACTTACAGTAAGAAGAGAGCTTCAAGAAACAGGAAGGTCTTTGTCTAAAAAAATGGAGTCAATAAGCAGTTCTGCATCTTACAATGAGATCATAGACGTATCTGATTCTATTTATAACTCTACAATTTTAAATTACGAAAACGGAGAGAATAGCGCTCAAAATATTTTCGCAGATATGGAAGAGGAAATTGAGCTTAGAGGCAACAACCCTCAAACGGAATTTGGCCCATCTGGGCCTCACCCTAGATTGCATGAACTTTACGGCTCACTGCTTCGCCCAGGAAATATAACAGTTATAGTTGCCAGGACAGGCGTTGGAAAAACTCAATTTGTTATGGATTTTTGCCTTAAAACATCTATCGAATACCAAATACCAGTTTTACACTTAGACAATGGGGAGATGAGCAAAGAAGAGTTGATGATGAGGCAATGCTCTGCTTTATCTCAAGTTCCAATGCATCATCTTGAGACGGGAAAATGGAGGCAATTAGGGGACGAAACGGTCAACAAAGTCAGATCTGTTTGGAAAAAAATAAAAGATTATAAATTTTACTATCAAAACATCGGAGGGATGAGTGTTGATTCGGTGATTTTAGCGATAAAGCATTTTTATTACGGCCATGTTGGAAGGGGCAAGCCAATGATATTAAGTTATGATTATATTAAAACGACCTCAGAGCAATCAAAAAATAAAAGCGAATGGCAGCTGGTTGGCGAAATGGTAGATAAGTTCAAGAAGCTTGTTCAAAAAGACATTACTGTCGACGGAAAACCCTTGATAGGGATGATGACCAGTGTTCAAAGTAATAGATCGGGTATAACAAATAATAGATCTGCAGATACTATTGTTGAAGACGAAAGTATAGTTTCTCTTTCTGATAGAATAACTCAGTTTTGCTCTCATCTTTTTGCCCTCAGGCAAAAAACTTTGGATGAAATAGCTGCAGAAGAAGGTTTCGGTACTCATAAATTAACCTGTTTTAAGAACAGGCATTTGGGGGAAAACATACATAGGGCTATACAACCAGTTAGAATGCCCAACGGAGACTTAAAAAGAAATTATATTAATTTAAATTTTGAAAATTTCAATATCACAGAGGTGGGAGATCTTCAAGACTTAGTTGATAGTCAAGTTAGTGTGGAATTAACTGCGGACCAAGGTTTATTCAATATGGATATTGAGCTATAATGACTTCTGAAAAAATAAAAAGCATACTTGAGAAATTGGGTTACAAGCTTACAGATTTTGGTAACCACTGGAGGACAAATGCGCTTTACAGGGGTGGCAAGAATTCAACCGCCCTTCAAGTCTATAAGAATTCAGGGGTTTGGGTGGATTATGTAGAAAACAGTAAGCACCTACCATTAAAATCTCTAGTTGAAGCTACATTGCAAACAAACGATGAGTCAACAATAAAAGAAATGCTTGGCGGTTTTGATTTTGATTTACCAGAGAACAGCGCCGAAAAATTAAACATTAAGCCAAAAATCGACATGGAAAAAATTTATCCAAACTCAATACTTGAAAAACTTTTGCCTCATTATAAGTTTTATAATGACAGAGGGGTTGGAGACGAAACTCTTTCATTTTTCAAATCAGGTTTAGCTACAGAAGGCTCTATGTATCAAAGATTCGTATTCCCAATATACAATTCCAATTTAGAAATACATGGTTTTAGCGGCAGGGATATGATTAAAACTGCCAACAATAAAGAGCGTCCAAAATGGAAACATGTTGGTAAAAAATCGAAATGGGTTTACCCTTATTACGTGCAAGATTCTTTTGGCAAATTTCCAATACAAGACGCCATACTTGAATCAAAAGAGGTCATTCTAGTTGAAAGCATTGGGGATTTAATAAGACTTCACGATAGAGGTTTTAAGAATGTGATCTGTGTTTTTGGAACTTCTGTTTCTAGTTATCTATCCTTTCACTTGATGTCTCTACTGCCTCAAAGGATAGTGCTATCACTCAACAACGACTCTGATAAAGAAAAAAATAGAGGTCAAATAGGAGCCCTCAAAAGTTACTTGAAATTATTAAGCCTTTTTGATAAGAAAAAAATAATCATTCACCCTCCTAAATCCTGTGATTTTGGAGAAATGAAAGATGAAGAATTTTCTTCCTGGAAGGAAGAGCTTAATGACTTCGACGTAATAGAGGGTATCAATAAAAACCATCAAAACTTGCTAGATTTAATAGATTCCAAAGATATACCGAGCTCCTCCTACAAGAAAAAATATTTCTTATGAAAAACAAAGATATAGTACCCCTTTCCGCAAGTAAAATAAAAACCGCCCAAAGTTGCTCTTGGAAATACTGGGCTACATATCATTTAAAAGTCCCAGATAGAGGCAATGATGGCTCAAGTAGGGGCTGGATTTGCCATTTAATATTTGAATTACTTGGGGAGCCAAAGCACAAACATATTTATGATGAGATAATTTTAAAAGATTCCATTTATCGGTGCGAGCCAATAAGAAGATTGGTGGGGTACCACGCAAAGAAACTAAACGTAAACGACGAAGAGAATTTAGAATTAATAAATAATATGACTCTAGCAGGTCTTCATTTTGATTTTTTCGGTGGAGGTGATCACGGAGACCCCGATGAAGGAATATCCGAGCAGGCATTCGATATCACCGTCGACGAAGGAGATAAGCTTTATAGATTAAGGGGTTTTATAGATAAGCTATTCCTGTATGAAGAAAGTGGTACAGCGGTAATAAGAGACTTTAAAAGTAGTAAGCAAATCTTCAAAGGCAAAGAATTGACTGATAATTTGCAAGACTTACTGTACACTCTTGCTGTTAAAAAATTGTTCCCTCATTTCAGAAAACGTCAAGTAGAATTTCTTTTTTTAAAATTTGACCTAAACTCTAATGGCAGAGTCAAAATGAAAGATATATCAGAAGAAGAGCTTGATGGTTTAGAAATTCATTTGACACAAATACAGAGGTTTCTAGACGACTTCGATGAGGATGATGCTATATCAAATTATGCTGGATCACAACCTTACCCTTCGGACGGTAGTTTTGGAGGTCCTTTAATGTGTGGTAAAGATGGTTACAAAATATACAAAGGGAAGCCCTTGCTAAATAAAGACGGAGACCCCGTGGTTGCGTTTATATGTCCACATAGAAAGCCTTTCTCTTATTATGTGTTAAAAGATTCTACTGGCAAGGTCATCAAGTCCGCCTTCGAAGAAAATAAAGATTCTTTGGTGGCTAAAGATGGAGAAAAAGTAGAATTATTTAAATACGAAGGTTGCCCCTATTGGAACAAGCCAAAAAGTGAAATAGACGACTTCTTTTAATTTTTTTTGTGTACTCATTTATTGAAAATGAATACAGTGGAAAATATTTGCTATGAATACTCGGAAGATGTTATTTTTTCTCAAGACGTTTCCTTCAATGGGTACCCAGTTTTAATAATAGCAGACATTGAGTCTAAATATGTGAAAGAGTTGTCTGAATTTCTTTCTAATCATGGCTACAAGATATCGCAAAGAAAAAAAATAAATGAAAAATTTTCTTTAATTAGATTTGAGTTAATTAATTTAAGCAAATATGATAAATTTTTTAAAAACAATAAGGAAGATATAGGGGAGTAACCTTTATGTTTTTGGTATTGTTTATATTTTTGTCGGCTGTATCTATATCTATTACAGCCGCCTACTTTAGTATTATAGGGCTTGCTACAATGTTTCCTGGATCTAAAGAAGCCATTATAATCATGGGCGCAACACTAGAAATAGGTAAGCTTGTTGCAGCGGTATGGTTGCATAAGGAATGGCATACAGCATTCAAGTTCATTAGAAACTATTTGCTAATAGCTGTTATTGTTCTTAGCGCCATAACTAGCATGGGCATATTCGGTTTTTTATCTAGATCTCATGTTGAACACGAAGCCTCTATAGAAAAAGAACAGGCAATGCTTTCACAAATTGAGGTTAAAATACAAAGAGAAAAAGATTTTATAAATAGGAAATCAGAATTAATTAAGAAGATAGAGTTCAAAGAATCTAATGTTAATGACCAAGGCCAAGACATAGTAAAAAGATTAGAAGAAAGAATAAATGCAATAAAAGAAGAGTCAGAATTAAACATAAAACAACAGCAAGATTTAATATCTAAAAATGAATTAAAATTAAAACAGCTTGATGAACAATTAGAATCAGCCAAAGGCTCAGGCTTATTTTCTAATGACAAAAATTATAAAAAAACTTTATCTGAACAAAAAACCCAAAGAGAGTCTGCAACTTCTTCGATATCAGAATCAGAATCAGAAATAAAATCTATACAGAGTAGAACCCTTTCTTTGCTTGAAAGCACAAGGACTCAAATAGACTCTGCTAGCGCGCAAAAAGACATTGCGGTAGAATTAAATCCAGATATTTCAAAGTATAATAAAGAAATACAAGATGCGCAAGATAAGATAGCTGCATTAGAATCAGAATCATTCGAATATGGTCAGGGCCTAAGGGCTCTAGAGACAGAAATGGGGCCAATCACTTATATTATTGAAGCTATTAAAGATTGGACTGGAGCAGATCTTGATACAGGCAAGGGAATTAGGATCGTTATTATTACTTTGATATTTGTTTTTGATCCTTTGGCGATATTATTGTTAATTGCGGCAACAATGTCTTACGCAGAGATAAAAAGAAAAAAAGAAGCTGGCAATATCCCTCCTGACGTTAGAGCCATTAGGAATAAATTACTTGAAGAGATGGAAGAGTATCTGCAAGAGGGTGGCATAGCTGAACATTTTATAGAAAGAGCAAAGAAATAGCTTGACTATTTTAGTTATTTATGGTACTTTACCTAAATGACAATTCCTATATTTAAAAGCCATTTCTCGATAGGTAAAAGCATACTTACTCTAGATTTTCCACAAGAGCTTAAAGACCAAGAAGTCAACGAAAGTCCTTGTAGTGTTTTCGACATAGTCAAGAACAATAACCTAAAAGACTTAGTATTAATAGAAGATTCATTTATAGGCTTCCTTCAGGCTCAAAAAGTATGCCAAGAATTGGGCGTCAAATTAATCTTCGGCATAAGGTTTGATGTTTGCGAAAATGCACTAGACGAAGATTCTATTAAAAATTCTAAATGTAATCATAAAATCATCATTCTCCCCAAAAACGGAGAAGGCTGCAGGGATTTAAATAAAATCTACACTGAATCAAAAACAAGATACAATAATTTTTTAGACATGAACGTTTTAAAAGACATGTGGAATAAAGATTCTCTGTGCCTAGCTATACCTTTTTACGATTCCTTTATACACAGAAACATATCTTCCTTCAACTCTTGTGTTTTGAATTTTGACTTCATCAATCCTACGTTCTTCCTAGAAGATAACGGGCTACCTTTTGATAATTTAATTTTAAATACAGTCGAAAAGTATTGCAGGGTTAACGATTTTAAAACAGAAAAAGTTCAATCTATTTACTATGAAAATAAAAAAGATTTCCCTTCGTATTTGGCTTACAAATTAGTTTGCTCAAGAGGTTCTTACGCTGGAAGGCAGTCGTCTCTAGAAAAGCCAAACCTTGACCACTTAGGTAGCGATGAGTTTTGCTGGGAAAGCTACGCAGACAAACATTTGAATTTAAAATGAAAGAAAAATTACTTAGATTTGATAATTCCCAAAGGTACATGGTCTTTGACTTTGAAACATGTAATCTAAATTTGGTCTCAAAGGACAACAAGCCATGGCAGCTAGCTTTCTTAATATATGAAGGCGAAAAACTTATAGAGTCTAATGATTACTATATTCAATGGGATGATTTAAAAATGTCAGAAGGAGCCAGAAAAGTCACAGGCTTTAAAGATTCTGTTTATAAAAAAAAATCAGTTGACCCGATTAAAGTTCTAAATCATTTTGAAAAATATTTATACGATGACTCATACATTAAGTTGGGGCACAACATCCTTGGTTTTGATATTTATATACATAATATATTTAGAAAGTTACTGCGTCGCCCAACCGATTACTCCTATTTAAGAAAATCAATAGATACGCTTTGCATTGCTAAAGCTATAGCTAAAGAAATTAAGTTAAACGAAGACGATGACTTTGTATCTTGGCAATTAAAATTAAATTCAGTCCATGAAAGGGGGCTAAGATTAAACCTAGGAGCATGTTGCAAAAATTATGATATAGATTTTGACCCCAAAAAACTTCATGATGCGCTTTACGACATCCAAAAAAATTATCAAGTATTCAGGAAAATGTTATGGAAAATAGAGATATAAAAAACTTAGACAATATTTTATTAAATTACGAGCTTGAACTTTCAAGCCTCAAAAACAAAACCTCTAAAGTTTTAAGGCGTTTTGTGCAAAAAGACAAGTCTTACTGGTCAAAAAACCCAAAAGAATTTGAATTCATGGTTAACAACTTGATAGAAATAACTTCGGATATAAAATGCATTGATAAATGCAGGAATGATTCTATAATAGAATTGACTTATGAATAGTTTTTTAGATAATTTTTCTGAATATGAAGACTGCTCACCTCCTGGCGTCCGACTCCCAGAAATTAAAATAACGAAACAAAATTACAAAAGTCTAGATTTAGACCCCGAAACATCCAACTTTAATTTCCTTAGAGAGCTGTGCCTAGACGGAGTCAAGAAAAAAGGCATAGACAAGCTTCCCAATAAAAAAGAATATTATACTAGGGCTAAAGAAGAGCTTAAAATATTAGATGAGTTAGGGTTCACTGATTATATATTATTAAATTGGGATATACTTGACTTTTGCCACCAAAATAATATACCCACAGGGCCAGGTCGAGGCAGTGCGGCTGGTTCGCTAGTTCTATATTTAATAGATGTCACAAAAATTGATCCAATAAAATATGGTTTATTTTTTGAAAGGTTTGTTAGCAAGAGCAGGGCAAAGAAAATAAAAAAAGATGGCGTAACTTATTTGGACGGAAGCTTATTGGCCGATGTTGACAATGATATTGCTTATGAACACAGGGACAGGGTAATAGAGTATATTGAAAATAAATACCCAGGAAGAACGGCTAAAATCTTAACATTAAATACCCTGAGTAGTAAGTTATGTATTAGGGAATGTGGAAAAATTGTTGCGAACTATACAGAAATGGACATCAATTCTATTACGGCCCACATACCTAAGACTTTTGGCAAGGTTGCTAGTATATCTTCATCTATTGATCAGTCTGAAAAATTCTCAGAATGGGCTGATCAAAACGAAGAAGTAATTAAAATAGCAAAAAAAATAGAAGGGTTGAATAAAAACTCAGGAGTACACCCGTCTGGTATCGCTATCTCTTTTGATGAACTCATAAATTTCTGCCCAATTCAAAAGGCTAATGATGGTTCTCTAGTTACAGGTTATGATATGAACTGGGTTTCCGAACTCATGGTTAAATTTGATATACTAGGCTTGAGAACTCTTAGCGTGATCTATAATACCTGTAACGCTATAGATTTAGACCCATTAAATATACCTTTGGACAAAGACGAGACGTACTATCCACTTGCTGAACTAGAATGCCCCCATGGCTTATTCCAGATAGAGGCTAGCACAAATTTCAGTGTTTGTAAAAAAATAAAACCCAGGACTCTGGAGGAATTAAGTGCTGTTATAGCTATAGCAAGACCAGGAGCGCTTGATTTCGCAGACAGCTATTCTGAATATGTGAGGTTTGGAGAATTTCAAAGTGTACATGAGTTATTTGATGAAGAGCTTAGTTATACTGGGGGTATACCTTTGTACCAAGAACAGTTAATGAAAATGGCCGTTAAAATAGGCTTTACCCTCGATGAATCTGAGCAGCTAAGAAGGATTGTGGGTAAGAAAAAAGTAGATCAAATGCCCGAATGGAAACAGAAAATTGAGTCAAAAATAGAAGAGAATAATCTTCCAATAGAAGCTGGTGACGTGCTATGGAAGGTCGCAGAAGATAGCGCCAACTATAGTTTTAATAAATCTCACTCAATAGCTTACTCAACATTGGCGGCATGGACAATTTACCTCAAGTTTAATTATCCGAAGGAATTTTTCTTGGCTTTATTGAAAATGACTCATTCAGAGCCTACCCCTCAAGCTGAAGTTTCTAAAATTAGTCAAGAACTCTCAAGGTTTGATATTAAACTTTTGCCCCCAAACCTCGTTAAATCCAGCATGGATTTTTCTATCGAAGGGAAAAACATAAGGTACGGATTAAGCAGTATAAAAGGTATAAGTGACAAATCTTTAGATTCTTTACGGAAATTTCGTTCCGAAAATAATTCAACTAAATTTGATTTATTCCTGGCAGCCAAACAATCTGGACTTAATATAGGGGTTCTTTCTGCCTTAATACAGGCGGGAGCCCTAAGTGATGACTTAACTTCTGATAGATCAAAGCTTGTATTAGAAGCTCAACTATTTAATATATTAACAGATAGGGAGAAAAGGAATTTTATGACGCTTGCTGAGGCAAATGACATTGATCTTTTTGAAATATTCAAAGACGTCAAAGAGTCGTCTTTTGAAAAGATTGGGGACGATGGAAAAGTCTTAATTAAAGAGTCTAGATACCAAACATTAAAAAAGAAATATTCTCCGTACAAAGACATATACTATAAAAATAGTAAAAGTCAAAACTTTGCTAATTGGTATTTTGAAAAAACCTTACTAGGTTTTAGTTACTCTTCTGAATTATCAAAAGTTTTCAAAGACAAAGATCAGTCCCCAAAAAATTCTCTTCATTTTAAATCGCTGAATCCTAGGGAGTCTGCTAAATATATATTCACTGTTGTTTTTTCTAAAAAAGATAAGTCTAGAAACGGCAACCTGTACATAAAATTGGAGCTAGAAGATGAATTTGGTTCTATTGACGCTATACTTTGCGACACGCCCAGAGAGAAAAAATGCACGGCTTACTTAAAAAATAATCAAATCCCTAAAGAGGGTAGTATAATAACCCTCCATGGAGACAAAACAAACGATGGAGACGCAATATTTATAAATAATATGAAAGTAGTAGACGAAATGATTTATATGAACTTAAAAGATTTAAAAGCTTAAGTGTACATATAACTATGGAAAACTTTCCCAATTTCACACCGAGTTGCCAAAAAATAATATCAGATTCTAAACTTTTAGCTGAGGCATGGAATCATGAAGAAGTAAATTGCGGCCACCTGCTGGTCGCTATAATGTCTTCCTCTTTGACATTTGTTAATGATTTAATGGTAGGCTTTAATGTTCCTGTCGACTCTTTTATAGAATACATAGAAGATTTTTATGCACTGGAACCTTCGAACAAAAAAGCTAAAGATTTTTATTACGGAGAAGAGGTTAAACACTTGCTCTCTGAGGCCCATGAATTTGCAATCGAATTGGGCAACGATTATATATCTGCGGAGCATATATTTTTTATATACCTAAATAACTCTAATGGCCCCTGTTATCACTTCTTAAAGTTGCAAAAAGTTTCTCCATCAAAAGTGATGGAAGCCTTTTTGATAATATTTAAAAATCAACAAGTTTATAGTAGGAATGAATCTGGTTTAGTTCAGCCAATCGAGGAAGAGGCGGCTGGCGTTACCTCGCAATCGGGCAATGACTCCAATAGCATGCTTGAGTCTTTCTGTACAAATCTTCACGATTTGAATGCAAAAGGTTCTTTACCTAAAGTTATAGGTAAAGATTTTGAAATGGATAGAATGTGTGAAATTTTAGGCAGAAAAATCAAAAACAATCCCCTTCTCATAGGTGATCCTGGCGTTGGTAAAACCGCAATCGTGGAAGGTTTAGTTCAAAAAATAGATGAAAGCAAGGCTCCCCCATTCTTATTAGGCAAAAAGATTTACTCAGTAGATTTGGCTTCAATGATTGCTGGTACAAAGTACAGGGGTCAATTTGAGAAAAGGCTAAAACTTTTGCTGAAAGAATGCTCCGAACTAGGGAGTATAATTTTATTTATAGATGAAGCTCATACTATTGTGGGAGCTGGAAACGCTGAAGGAACAATGGATGCATCAAATATACTGAAGCCTGCTTTGGCAAGAGGGGATCTTACAGTAATAGGTGCTACAACTTTCCCTGAATACAAAAAGAATATTGAAAAAGATATAGCTCTTAGTAGGAGATTCGAAAACATTGCAGTGGAAGAGCCCTCAACTTTAGAGTGCTACAAAATACTCAAAGGTATTAAATCCTCCTATGAAAAATTTCACGGAGTATCTTACGACAACTATATTCTCAAAAAAATAGTTTCTCTATGTGATGACTACCTGCCTCAAAGAAAGTTTCCCGACAAAGCTATAGATATAATGGACGAAGTTGGAGCTAAATTAAAAATTAAAAACTCCATGCCCACAAAAGAGATGCAAATAACTGAGGATAAAATATATAACCTCAGCGCGCAAGCTGTTGGGACAAAAAGAGAAGATGACTTGATCGATAAATATGTTTCACTTTCTAATGATTGGGAAAAATCTTCAAGAAAAAAAGTTAGTGAAAATGATGTAATAGATTGTCTTTCCGTAAAGGCAAAGCTACCCAAAGATAACTTCCATCAAGACAAAGATGATAAGTCTTTAAGTCTTGGAAGAAAATTAAACAGAGATGTAATAAATCAAAAAGACGCCGTATCAAATATACATAAGTCGATATTAAGGTTTAAGCTCGGCCTTAAAGATTTAAACAAACCTATAGGCTCTTTCTTGTGCCTAGGTGCTAGCGGGGTTGGTAAAACCTGGACAGCTAAAATGCTAGCCAAACATTATTTTGGATCAGAAAAAAACATTATAAGGTTTGATATGTCCGAGTACTCTGACAAGGTCTCTTCTGCAAAGTTAACTGGAGCATCCCCAGGGTATATAGGCTACGAAGAGGGGGGCGTTTTAATAGAAGCAATAAAAAAGAAACCTCATTGCGTCCTGCTTTTTGATGAAATAGAAAAATCCCATCCAGAAGTTCAACAACTTTTACTACAAATATTAGAAGAAGGAGAGATTCAAGATAATATAGGTACCACAGTTTACTTCAAAGACACTATTGTAATACTTACTAGTAATATTGGTTCAGAAATTACAACCAAAAGTTCTCTTGGTTTTTCCCCAAACCCAGAGTCGAATGATTCTAAAATCTACGAAGTTGCAAAAAAAATACTTAGTCCAGAATTAGTAAACAGATTGGATTCGGTTATAGTCTTTAATCACTTAGATCAAAAAGATTTATTTAAGATATTTAAATCCGAAATAAGAAAACTTTGCTCCAAATTAAAAAAGAAAAATGTATCAATTAACATATCTGATGATGCAGCTAATTTTCTTTGCGAAGTAGCTTCGGTAGAAAAAATGGGGGCAAGACCATTAAAAAGGTTAATAAAGTCGGAGATAGAAGACGTAATTGTTGAGCATTACTTTAAAAAGAAACAAGACAAGCAGGTTAATTTTAATTTTTGTTTAGATGAAGATTCTATAAGTCATTCTATTTATTAATAAAATATAATTCTGATCGGTAAATATGTGTATAGTATATATGCTATGCTACATATAAAAAATAGTCAAAATTAATTATATATTATGGCTGAAAATAAAAAAATTACCGAATTAACTTCAGCAACTCCTTCAGGAGGCTTTGCTTTTGTTGTAGCTACAGGTCAAGACAATTATAGAGTTTCTTATAAAGATTTATCTGAACAAAGCTCTATAGATGCTAAAACAGGATCTTTTTTAGATACTTTAACAATCAGCGGAACCCAAGTATTGACTGGAGTTGCCGATGACCCTGCATTTCAAGACTTACAAGATCAAGTTGATCAAGGTGGCGGAGGCGGTGGAGGCGGCATAGATACCAGTACATTTGTATTTTTTTCAGATGCAGATAATTTAAACGGTTCAATATTCAAAACCTATCATTCTACTCCTACATCTGACACTCATCTTTCAGGGGTAACAGTTGACAATACCAATGATATAAAGTTAAATATTAGATGGGATGGGCCATCTAATGATTATATGGGTACTGGCTATATTGACGGACAACAAATACCCTTAGAAAATATAGTTGAGCTTGGAGACAAAACAAGAAGATTTGAGGGCTATCTAGATAATTTAAATCTACAGGGCAAAACATCAATTGTAGCAGAAGCTAATGGGGCGACTGCAGAATTAAACTTTTCGAGTCTTGGCGCTGGACCTCAGCCTTCTTCTGTTATTATTGATGATATAACTAATGCCACTCCAGTCCAAGGCCAAGAATTAGGAACAACTTCTTTAAAAGCTGGAGACACAATAAACGTTTTTGTTGATTTTGATTTTTCTCAATACCCTGATCAACTTCAAAAACCAACTGAAATTAAAGTTTTTAATTATGAGCTAGCAGAAGAGATAGAATACGACACTTACAACTTTGTAAATACCAATGGAGATATTCATAGAGCTACGATTCCAGTTACCGTTTCCAACAATTCTGGAGATTTAAATGTTAGAGTTGTAGCTAAAAATGGAATAGGTACAATAGGCACAATTACAACTTCTTCTAATACGGTAAATGTAGACCAAGTGTATCCTGCGATTTCCATATCTGCACCTTCTTCTTATAATGGTAGAACAGATGGCTTAAGGCAAGGCGAGAACACGTCATTTTCTAATACTATTTCTAATTTTGACCCTTCTTCTGGGGATACAGTTTCTTATACTATTATAGGATCTGAAATATCCATAAATGACCCCGCTACATATACAACTCAAAAAACGGTCCAATATGTGCAGGGTATATTTTCTAATTCACCAAATGTAAATGTAGAAGCATTAAAAGTTTCAAATGGCTCCAAAAGTTCAGCTCAAACAACTGTCAGGGTTGCAAATGGACCTGTAATAAATACTTTGTCTATTGATACTAATTCAGTTTCAGCTCAGTCTCCAAATATTGCTGGAACTGGTGCTGTAAAAGGCGGTGACACAATAAATCTTTTAGCGCAAATTGATACAAATGGAATTTCTCAAAACAATATTTCAATTCAAGTATATAATGAAGGCATCTCTAATTTAGTAAATTTCAGCAATTTCTCTAGCATTCTGCTTGGAGGAGATGTTTATCGATACACTATACCAGTAACTGTAACATCTAGCAGGAATGGATCTCTCACCGCTAAAATTATATGTAGAAATAATTACGGAACTCTTAGCGATGATCGTACCAGTTCCGACAATTATACAGTAGATAACGTTTACCCAAGTGCTTCCATAATATCAAAATCTTATCCTGCACTCAATGCGTCTACTAAAAATTATACTTTAACAGCAAATGGATCTTCAGACTATGTTTTTGCTGGAGACGCAACTGGTAATGATCCAACTCTAAACGTTAATGTTGGTGACACGCTTGTTTTTCAAAATAATACAGGCAGTCATCCTTTAGCGATAAAAGATTCTAGCAATTCTGACGTGGCAACCCAATCTGGAACATCCTTGAACTGGACCCCAACTTCCGCTGGAACATATACTTATTATTGCGTCTCCCACCCTGGCAGCATGCTTGGAACTATTACCGTTTCATCTGTCCAGTCATTCCAACAAGCTATTAAATCTAGCGAGTCAGCCGTTGTCACAAATACTGCTTCAGGTTTTGATCAAATAGAATACTCTAGTCAATCAAACCAGCTAACCATATCTAATCCAACAACCTTTGAAGGGCAAAAAACCGTTACATATAATAGCGGAAATTACAATATATCTTCAAACAATTTTCAAGTTAAAGCCACCAAGACTTCTAATGGAGCCGTAGTTATAGCAAATTCTAATGTAAAAATTGCTAACACTCCAATAGTTCTTTCTATTCAGAATCTAGCTTCAACTCTTGATAGTTCTGTGGTCGGAATGACTGATGATTTTACACTGCATGGAACTCAAAACTTCCTATCAATACCATCGCTATCTACCGACGCATCTCAAAATCCAGTCTCATCCTTATCGATTATAAGTTCTGGAACAAATCAATCTAGCAATACATTTAGAATAACAGTGAAAGATGTTGACCAAAAAGGTCAATTCAACTGGCAAGCATCTTCTTTTAATTTAGCTAATATACCAACAACTATTATAGCAAATAATCCAAATTATAATTTAGCTGGATTTCAGCCAAGAGATATTTTTGCAGGTCCAAACAGTCTGGCTCAGGGTCTAGCGCCAATAGGAACTACAGTTTCAAATACCTCGAATTTAGTTTTGGAAAATGTTAGTAAAGGAGGTTCTGGACCAAATGGTGGAACAATGTTTACCTATAAATCTTATACAGACGGAATTCAATTAGATGCAAGCTATGATGAAGCAGATCACTTCACCGTTTGTAATTCTAATGGAGTCACAGACTCCCAAGGTGATTATGCTTTCAACCTAGACCTAAGTAATAGATCAGCTAATACCAGTACCGCAAATCCTGCTAAATTTATAATCCAAGAAACTATTTAAAATTATGGGAGCTTTTGAAGATTTTGTAAACGCCAACTTAGGTTTAAGAAAACCTATGATACAGGACAATGTTCCTCCTTCTCAAAGCTCTTTAGCAGCAGGTCAACCAGGATCACACTTTTTAGATACTAATACAAATTTTTTGTACGAAAAAACTGGTTATGGATCTACTGATTGGGTAAAAATTGCTGAGTACCTAGGCCAACCAAGAGGTGGCAAGCCTAGCGGAATAGAAGGCTCCATACAATTTAATAGTGGGGAAAAATTTGCAGGTGTTAGTGATTTTTTATATTCTTCTCAAGAAAGCGTCTTAAGCGGCGTCAGTGGTAGGTTTGAATATATGCATATTGACCACGTTACTGGAGAAACTGGTCATTTTAAAGAAGAGTTAATTATCGGTGATCAAAATGCCCCAGCAAGTGATGACGTTTTTGTGGTAGACGAAGGCAATATTGAGGCGGCTGGAAAAGCTAATTTTTCTGGACCTGTTTTTGCTCCAACACTTCGGTCGGATAATTTCTATGTTTCTGGAGATGGTCATATTTCAGGAGATCTACACATTGATGGCACGGCATTCATACACGAGTTAACAGATCAAACTTTTGCTGGAACCATACAAGGGTACACAGCAGTATTTCAAGAAGATCTTTTGCTAGGATCTAATCAGATAAACGTAGAAGATAGCTTAAATTATGTGAGCGGCAAAGTAGATACGGTCAGTGGAAATCTTGATACGGTCAGTGGAAATCTTAATACGGTCAGTGGAAATCTTGATACGGTCAGTGGAAATCTTGATACGGTCAGTGGAAACCTTGATACGGTCAGTGGAAACCTTGATACGGTTAGTGGAAACCTTGATACGGTCAGTGGAAACCTTGATACGGTTAGTGGAAACCTTGATACGGTCAGTGGAAATCTTGATACGGTTAGTGGAAATCTTAATACTACTGGTCAAAATTTACTATCCCAAATAGGTTCCTCATCTTCGTCTTTATGGACTGAAGGATCTAATAACGATATTTATTACAATAATGGTAAAGTAGGGATTGGAACGATTACCCCAAGTGCAAGGCTAGAAATTGTTGGCCCATCTGAAATATCACAATTTTTTAATGCTTACAACAATGGCGCAGGCGGCGCAACGTTTTCACGGGTAGCTAACGTCTCTCCATACAATCATTTTATATTCCAAAATGGGTTTGTAGGAATTGGTACTGGAAATCCTACATCAGAACTTTATGTTCATACTACAAGAGATGGAGTGGCCGCTTCTGAGGGTGGAGATTCTGAAATAATACTTGATACTGGATCAGGTAGCGTAATTGGGAAAAATTCCATAATTAATAGTTATAGGTTTAACGCAGATTTAGTATTGAAAGTCAATAATGCAGACGCCTTAATATTAACACGCGATGGAAAAGTTAAACTTATAGGAAAGCTAGACGATGGAACAGGTTCCACCATAGATAATTTATTGCAAACAATTTCAGAACTGGAGAGTAGAATTTCAGCGTTAGAAAATGCTTAATTTTTAAATTATGGGTGGCAAAAGTTTAGTACCAAGAAATAGCGGAGAAGGAGGGATAGGTAAATCCGACACCTGGTGGGGCACGGGTTATTTTAATAATATTTATTGTGACACTGGCTACTTCGGCGATGAGCTGCTTCTTTCAGGCAGGGATGTTATGGAAATTATTGACACCACCGTTGAAGAAAAAATAGAAGAAGTAGGTGGCGGTCCAAGGTGGGAAAGAGCAGAAACAGAAGGGAATATTTACTTCCTAAGTAATGTCGGTATAAATAACACCAACCCATCTGAAAAGCTAGATATTTCAGGTAGCGTTTTAATTTCAAATAATTTAACTGTAAGTAATTTACTTTCAGGTAGGTCTATAAATACACAAAGTTTGTCTATTAGTGGGACAGGTTTCAGTATAGTTGCCAAAGATTTAAGTCTGGACATATTGAAGGCTGGCAGCAATGTCTTCATAGAAAAAGACGAACTTCGTAGAACTGCAAAAATTCACACCTTGCATGAGCCTATAGATGAAGCCGCCGAAAGTACATCGAATACTAATAGAACTTATGTGCAGAATATTGATCTTGATGAATATGGGCATATCATAAACATAACAACCGAAACTGAAACAGGTATAGACACCCAAAGAACTGATGATGATATAAAAGATATTGGAACTGGATTAATTGAAGAAGGCGCAAATATCACTATAGATAAAAATGCTACAAATAAAACTTTAACTTTAAATTCGCATCATCCAGTCGTACCTAGGTCTCTAGAGAATTCTAATAATGAAGGTAGGGACTACATTCAAAATATTAAATTTGATGACTACGGACATGTCACAGGTTTAGAAATAGGAACTGAAACTATAACATCTTCACAAGTTCTTTCTGATATACGGGCTGGAGATAATGTTCGAATTTTAGAAAACAATAATGATGGAATAGATATTTTTTCAGATCATCCAGCTACAGAAAATGTCGCAGGGTCAACACATAACCTTTTTGAAAGTAGACTTTACATAAAAGACATAAAACTTGATGAATTTGGTCACGTAACTGGAATTTCTTCAGAAGCAGAAACGATCACTGTCGCTGATTTAAGCGACTATGTAACAAACAAATTAGTTGCGGGCGATAATATAGATTTAAACAACCATAGAGAGTTCATTAATTATAATTCTTCATTTAACTTTTCAAACTTAGATTCTAATTCTGATTTTCTATACTTTGGCGAAGGCACTGCTTGGCAAGATCCTATAAATGGATTTTTTGTAGATTTTGGAGGTGGTAATGGTCACGACACTTTTGTTTCAGATGGAGAATCTGGATTATCTATAAATTATGAAAGCGCAAGCGTTACAATATCTCAAAGTAGTCCATTAGTTAATAACGGCGTTCCCCCAGTATCATTATCTGGTCAGTATACAAGTTATATAGAAACAGATAGAGTATCTATTTCCTCTTCCCATGTTATCGTTAATAATGTTCCACCAAGTTCTAATAATCAAAACAGAACTTATATTCAAAATATAGATTTAGATGAGTTTGGGCACGTTAACGGCTTATCTGTTGGAACAGAATCATTTACTAAAAAAACAGACTCAGAAATCACAGATTTAGTTTACAATTTACTATCGGGAGGAGACAATATTTCTATAAATAAAGATGACGCCAATAAAACTGTCACCATAAATTCCTCGCACATAAATATTAGCAGCCCTGCAACGAACACTAATAATTCAGGAAGGCAATATATTCAAGATATAACTTTTGATAGTTACGGACATGCTAAATCAACTAGCTCTTCTAGTGAAAGAACTAACTCGCAAATAATCAATACAGTAGGATCGGCTTTAGTTGCTGGGGACAATATAACTATAGACACAAACACTACTGATAAAATTAAAATAAATTATGATTTAGCTAGTGAAATTCTAGAATCTGCTTATCCAGTTGGTAGCATATATATATCCGTCAGTAACGCTAACCCTCAATTGACTTTTGGGGGCACTTGGGTTAGATTTGCGGAAGGAAGATGCCTTATTGGTTTAGATTCAAACGATCCTGACTTTAATAATATATCTGAAACTGGTGGATCAAAAACCCACGCCCTGAATATAAACGAAATGCCCGCTCATAATCATGGAGCTACACCAGAATTCAACAATGCTTCTTCCAGGGGTACGCTCTCCTCAAACTTTAGTCTGGATGGCTCAAATATTATTGCTGCGGGAGGCGGTGCGCCTCATAATAATATGCAGCCATATATTGTCGTAGCCATGTGGAAGCGTACAGCATAACTTTAATTAGATATGCCCACTCAAAATTTTCTACCAAGCTCTAGCGGTGAAAACTCCTTAGGGGCTTCAGATCTAAAATTTTCTGATGGTTACTTTAATTCTGGCGCTTTTGAGTCAGGAATAATAGCCGAGGCTTTTTACCTTAGAAGCAAGTTGTATCCCCATAGCTTTCTGACCATTGATGGTTTAGTTGAAGAATCCTCAGATATAAATGTTGAAAAATATTTAAATTTCCCAAAATGGAAAAGCGGAATAAATGAAGGAGGAACATTAAGCGCCGAAAACATATACAGAAATGAAAATGTCGGAATTGGCACAGATGATCCGTCCGAAAGATTACATGTACAGGGTAATTCATCAATCACAGGAGATGTCACCGTCAAAAATTTTATGTTTTTATCTTCTTTGGATTCTGAAGATTTTTCTCTTGGCAACGAGGATTTAATTGAAAAAACAAATGATGCGTCTGCTTCAATATATAGAGAATCCCCAACTACTTCTTTAGTTAAAAATGATGGATTAAATTTGGTTAGGTTATCCTCGCTTCACCCCCTTGTTGTTTCTGAATTCTCCAGTTCAAACAATGGTAGGTCCTATATACAGAACATAGACTTGGACAGATACGGCCATGTTACTGGACTGTCTAGCAGTCGAGAATCGTTTATCGACACTCAAGTTAGAAAAGAAAAAGTTGAAGATTTAATTGAATCTACTATTTTAAATGGTAATGAAATATCAATTATAAAAAACTCCAAAGGAAGATTAGTTGTAAATTCAGAGCATACTTTCGTTAATTCTTGTGGAAATTCTTTTAATTCAGGCAGGACTTATTTGCAAAATTTATTTTTTGATGAATATGGCCATTGTGTATTATCCTCAAACTCTTTCGAAGATTTTGAAGCAATAGATGTTATACAGTTAATTACTGCTCAAGGAAATATGTCTTCTTCCTTGTCTAATAATACGTTTACATTATCTTCTACTCATCCTAATGTATCTCCAGTTGCCTCTGATTCCAGTAACCCTTCAAGAACTTATATCCAAAATATTGAATTAGATGAATTTGGACATGTATCAAGTTACTCTTCTAATTCTGAAACACTAACGATAGACGAAACTACTGATGAAATTTTAAGATTAAACCCTCCAGGAGACAATATCGAGATGGTAAAAATCGAACCATCAAATAGTATTTTAATATCTTCTAGCCATGAATCAATTTTGTCTTCAGTTAGCACAAATAACGCAGGCAGAACTTACATAAAAGATATATCATTAGATCAATATGGCCATATTACGTCATTAAGTACTCATACTGAAACTTTTGAGCCAAGAACTGATTCTGAAATTATCAATTATGTCTCTAATAGCGCACTACAAGAAGGTTCAAATATAACTTTATCAGAGCTATCTCCATCGCCATTAAATGGTCCTCTTGATAATACTAATAGTTTCCCAAATAATAAAACAATTCATTTGCAGCACACTTCACCCGATCTTTCAAGCATAATCAATCATGGCTCGATTAGCTATATATATTATTCGGGCATGGGTTTTGATCAACAAAATCTTCTCTTTAATCAAGGTGCGCTAAAATTTTCTGAAAATTCTTTTATAGCTCTTCCCTGGCAGGCTGCCTCATTCAGTAATGGAGAGAATTTTACGATTGACTTTTGGGTTCTAAAAGATTTTGTGAATTCACAATTTGACTACGAACACTTTATAGCTACACATAGCCCTGCAGTAAATCCAGGCTGGATTTTACAGTATCCAAATTGGTCTATAAGATTTAATACAAGCACTAGTGTTTTCGAATTTATATTTGGAAAAGGTAAAGTTTTAACCTCAGGAAGTTTTACTTTAAATAAATGGAATCACATAGCTATTGAAAGAAAAAATGGAACCATTCGTTTGTACCTTAATGGCGTATCGATCCAAGCGGCAACATACCCTGATGCCTTTAATGTTTTCGGTCTTAATGGCTCTCAGTTTCCAAATATCCCTAACACTGGGGGCAGCGGAAATTTTGAACTTGGAAATGTTGACGGAGTAGTTGGAGATTATGGAAGCTTTAATGGTTATATCCAAGACTTTAGAATTATAAAAGGGGTGTCAGCTTATAACGGTGCTAATTTTAATCCTCAATTAATTATTTCGTCAACTCATTCAACAAAAACAGTTGCGAAAAACAATCCAGGCTCTAATAGATTTATCCAAAATTTATCATTTGATAATCATGGCCACATCGAATCGATATCATACAAAGAACGAACAACGGATGCAGAAATACTAGAAGCGTTCAGTGAATCTCTTAATCAGGGCACCGTTCAAACCTCTATAAATTCAAATAAAGATGAGCTTGAAATGTATGCGGTTGAAAAACTGCCAGATATTAAACCTCCTGGGTTTGTATATCTGACCGTTAATAATGATTTTGACCCAAATGATTTTAAAATAATCGTAAGTAGCGGAACTTCTAAAGTTTTGATATTATTAGATCATACAGATCCTCTAATTGATGGAGTGAACTCTAATACTATAGCTGAATTTAGTCTAAGTCCTGGGGCGACAAGAGTTGATTACATTTCTGGTGAAAATACATTAAAATTCTTGCTTAAATCTACATCCGATACTTTGTCTAGTTTTGCTGATGATTTTAATAATATTATAGGCATGGGCCACGTAAAAACCTCTTTATTACAAGGGGGTGGCCAGGAAGATTTCCCTTTTGGCGAAACTTTTCCAGTCTCTCAAAACTTCCCAGGAAGTTGGTCTTTATTTGGCGCTGGCCAGACTTTGGTTGGCCAAGGTTCAGGTTATACTGCTGGTGATACTGGTGGATCAAAAACCCACACTTTGACTGCAAGTGAAATGCCCATCCACAATCATGGCAATACGCCTATAATGGGCACCGATTTTGATGCTGCGGGAGGTGGATTAATAATGCATCTCAACTCTTCAGTTAAAGAGTCCTATGACCCTTCTAGTCCAGCGATCTGGAAAGATCTTACAGGCAATGAAAATCATATGACATTGAATAGTGTTGAGTCTAGTAACGATGATTTAGTTTATAATCTTTTTTTTACTATTGGAGAGTCCCGAGCTTCTGTTACTTTTACTGATAGAAACTTAGATTCTGTCACAACAATAAGGTTTGAACAATTAAACTCTGGCACTCCTCGCTGGGATTTGTCTGGCACCCAGCTCGTACTAAAATACATAAACTTTAATAACTTATCTGATTTGTCTAACTCGAACCCAGATGGCTTGACATCAGACCATTCTCTTCAATATGGAAGGGGTCTAGAGTCTTTTGACTTCGGTCAGCAAGTCGTTAACTTGAGCAACAATAATCTTGGCCTAGAATTCCAAAAAGTATATAGTAGTGGTTTAAATTTTGATAATTTGAATGCTAACGGTGTTACTGTTGAAACTAAGTCCATCTATGGACAGTCTTGGAACCCAGAAGATCAACACTGTATGGATATGTGGGTTCGGTTTAACCCTGTAAAATTCAGAATTACTATTTATACAATGAACTCCACCTTTCCCGTAAATAATAAAGATACCGATAAATCTGGCCTAGGAGTACAAATAAGGTTTAAAATAGGCACACAACTTACAAATTACCAAACCTTTTTTCACACAGCAGACTATAACGAAGTCATATACAAAGAGTTTACTGCATACCATCAAATTCCAACCGAAGTTCATATTAAAAATTTTGACGATGACGGCTATGGTTTTTGGAAATTGACTATAACTCTTTATGACAGCCTAGTAGCCACGTCAGGAAACGTGCATATTTTAGCTGAGCATCCAAATGGTGCAACAGGCCAAGCTTTTGCCCGAAGTAGATTTTTTGTCGACGGAAATCAAGATAGTGGAACCCCGAAAGAGTCAATTTTTAAACTTAATGGTGCGGGAGATGTTCGTAAGAATAACCCCGACACTGGTGGAGTTGAATCATTTACTAGTGACACGCCCATGGTCTCTAGGTGGTGGCTTGGAACATTTGGGGGCCATCAGACAGGCTCAATTCATTATTTAAGAAATCAATTTGGCATATGGGGAAAAGGGCACCAGTATTCTTTAGGGCTCGGTCAAGACGGTAATTGGCATCATATAGCTGTGCAAATTGATCATGATGGTCATATGAAGTGGTTTTTAGATGGCACCCTTAAACATACTAGGACAGATGACGCTCGACCCCACACTAGTTTCGCAAATAAAAAACTCGACATAAATCCTAGCGTTGATTATAATCAAGGAAACCCCGATGTAAACATATCCTCTATCAGGCTTTGGAATAATGGCCTAAGTACTCAAGCCATAACTTTTCTTTATAACTTAGGCAGAGACATTTCTTTGCTTGAAAATAACCCCTGGAGAGGGCTTTTTGATACGCGCTCAGCTGGTCAAACAACTTCTAGTGGTGGCAGTCAACCCCATAATAATTTACAGCCCTATACAGTTGTAAAAATGTGGAAGAGAGATTCTTAATTTTTTTCTTGACATTTCATAATGCGCATGCTAACATGTATGGATGTCAAATTTATTATCAAAAACTAAAACTTATTTAGTTGGCCACATGCAATATTTAAGTGGCCGTGATTGGAGAGAAGAAGTCACGAAAAAACTAAAAGACATAAACATCACATGTTTTGATCCTTATAAAAAACCTTTCATTAAAGATGTTGAAGAAGATGAAGCATCAAGAATAGAAATGGAAACATGGATGAAGACAAAACAATACGACCGAGTCTCAGAAAGAATGAAAACTGTTAGATCATATGATTTAAATTTAGTAGATAGAAGTGATTTTATCATCGCAAATTTAGTTCCCGACGTTGCTAGTTGGGGGTCAGCAGAAGAAATTGTCACCGCGATCAGAATGAAAAAGCCGACATTTATCAGTATGGAAGGCGGTAAATCTAAAGCGCCTTTATGGTTGCTTGGAATGCTCCCCCATAAATATATTTATAATTCGCTTGACGAAATCATAGAAATGTTGTATGCTATTGACAATGGAATTAAACCGATAGACTCCGATAGATGGAGATTACTAAGAAAGGAATACAGATAATTATGATTACAGTTTTAGCATCAACAATTCAAGAACCAATTTTTATACTTTTCTCTATAGTCGTGGTAGCAGTTATTTTGATTGCAAAAGGCGGAGAAGTTAGAAAATTTTAATTTTTTTATTAACATATACATATTATACTTATGAGCGATACCGAAAAGAAAAACACAGAGTGGGATGACAGGGAGCTAGGCGCCCTTTGGATTAACGTAAAACCTGGAGGAAACGACAAATACCTCACAGGTCATATCAATAATGAAAAAGTTATTGTATTTAAAAACAAGTTTAAGGATGAAAATCCCAAAGCTCCAGACTTTAGAGTTTACAAGCAAAAAGAAATGAACTCTACATCTTCTGATTCAAATGTAGAAAAAAAAGAAGAAGCCGAAGAAGACTTGATTTAGTGTAAAATATATTTACATATATGAATACAAAATACGGACTGATCTGCAATTCAAAAATCTTAAAAGAGGAAGACCCTTCTAAAGATTTTATTGGCTTAACGAGAAAAGACTTTGGTAAAATATCTTCGGAAGAAGGTGACCAAAAAGCTCTTCAGAAATTAGGTCAAGACGTGATGCATAATTTAAACCTAACGGTTGAGATTATTGATCATTGCAGGTCAGTCGGTATTGATCATTATAGATTAAACACTTCTATTTTTGGAATTGTTTCTGATCCTGGGTTTGACATTGATTTTAAAGACCTTCCGAATGTTCCCGCTTTAACCGAAGCGATAAAAAACATTGGCAGAACCTCTATAACAAAAGGCGTGTCATTATCTATTCAACCTGATAAGTTTTGCAAGCTTATAGACGAAGAAGAGTCTGTCGTAGAAAAATCTGTTAAAGAATTGAATTTCTACTCTTGGTTTCTTGACACTCTCGGGGGTCAACCAAATATATCTTGCCCTATAACCCTTCACTTAAATTCTCAACCAGAAAAAGACGACCATGAATCTTACTGTAATTTTGCGGATAGATTTTTTGAAAATTTCCAAACTCTTGATTCTGGTACTAGAGATCGATTGGTTTTAAAGAACGCTGATCATGGTTCTTGGAGCGCGTTTAACTTATTCAAATACATGCATGTTTATTGTTTTGAAGAACATGATTACGGATTCCCCTTGTCTTACAACAATTTGTTTGATGCTCTTAACCCCTCCAAGATTGACGATTCAATCGTAGAGCAGCAGATTAATGTTGGAGCATTTAATGAAACTTGGAAAGGTGTTGTTCCTGTTTTTACTTGGAGCGAATCTAAAAGCGCCGAAAACAGAAGGGCTCACGCGGAAGAGCTTTCTGGACCAATTAATGATTTCGGCTACCAAATAAAATGGGAGGTAGATGTAACAGGTAAAGACGTTTCCATTATAAAACTTTTTGACTCCGATGAAAAATCTAGAATTTCTCAAGAAGAATTAGTTAAGCTAACTAGAGGTAGATACCAAAGAGTTACCAATAATTATAATGCTTTGTATGAAGCCGCAAGAAAATCAAAAGATATTTCTGAATAACCTTTGTTCTTTAAAATTTTATGGGCGTGTACTGGATTCGATTTAATTTGGATTAGTGCACTGCAAGCGGGAGATTGTGTTCGGCTCCCAAAAAAAACACAACTTTTGTAACTGGCAATAAAGCTCGTGCAAAAACTTTTGGTTTCCGCAAGGCTTCCAAGGTTGCTTTAGCAGCTTAAGCGCTGCTACCTCTCCCTTCTCGACGCAGATAAAGAAGACGAGGGGTCATCTATCTGCAAGACAGAAAAGGTTTACTTGTTAATAATCTGTAAATAATTGAAACAAGTAGTTAGATGTTAATATCAATAACTATAAAAAAAATTAACTAAGCTTGTAGATGTGTATTTTTGAAGATTTAAAGACGGCGGTTCAACTCCGCCCACGTCCACCATTTTAAATATTAAGCCCCCTATTTCTAGGGGGCTTTTCTTTTGGAGTGTTGGCTTTAGCCGATCTAAATATCTTATTTTATTCGGGGCGCTTTCCTAGTGGTTTTCCATCTTGTCCGATTTCACCCGCTCTAATTTTTGTGGCGGATACTTCTTGTAATTCTTTACTTAGTTCAATCATCTCTATGTTGTACCCAACCCCTCTTCCGTAAAAAATATCCATAATATTGGGGAGCTCGACAACTTTAATTTTATTCCCGAATTCAATGCAAGCAGATTCTATTTCTTTCTTAACTTGCTCGAAATTATATGGATTCTTATCGTCAATTCCGCCGACATCTCTTAGCGCTATACAGCATTGACCTGTTCTTCTTACAGCTTCTGCCACAAGATTTTTGTGACCAACATGAAAAGGTTGGTACCTACCAATTAAAAGCGCCGTTGGAGCCTGATTGTCCCAAGCTTCGGTTTTATTCAATTCCTTTAAGGTTTTCTCTACCCATTCTTCTGGCGTTCCAGTTGTAAGCCTTAAATCATAATTCATAGGTCTTTGAAACATCTTATTAGTATCTTCGTATCTACCCTCCATTATACGGTCCACCCATATAACAAAGTCTGCATTAAAAGCGGCTCTAGTTTCTTGAGTCGGGCATACAAAGTCAGCTATAACATAAGATCCCCCCATTTTTGCCCAATCACATAGTTTCCCCATCCTTGTGGCATGAGCAAGCCTATCTTCGGCTGAAAAGCCTAGCTCGGAGTATATGTCCTGCCTTACGGCATCTGCATTGAACCATGCTGCGTTTAACTTAGATACTAATTTTTCAGCTAATGTAGTTTTTCCTGATCCAGGAAGACCCATTATGAGAATCTTTCTTTTTGTCATACTTATTGTTACATTTATTTTTATATTTTAGGAAAAAAAACTTGACTTCGATTGTATATTGTGCTAATATATGTCTCATAATGAAAACAATTTCTAAAAACTTAGTAAAAAACGAAAATGTCGTATTCGTCGTTACCAGAAGAGGCCGAAGAATTGAAGAGACAAATTATAAAACTCAGCCCGAAGCTTTATATAGAGCCGACTGCCTTTACTCAACGCTGAAAGAATGGGATCCAGGCGACCTCGATAAGATAAATATCGTGAAGACCTCCCGTCCATATAAAATATTTTAATTAATGAAAGTTAAATTCACTAAAACCAATCCATTAGCAAAAACTCCAGAAAAAGCAAATGCAACTGATGCGGGCTTTGATCTTACAGCTATAGCAGTGACCTATCCTTCTGACTCTTTAGGGGTGTTCATTGAGGTCTGCACTGGAATATGTCTTGAGATCCCAAAAGGTTATGTTGGTTTAGTTTTTCCTAGATCCAGCATAAGCAATACAAAGCATTTCTTGAGAAATTCTGTAGGGGTTATTGATAGCGGCTACAGAGGTGAAATAAAATTGAGGTTTTCCACTGATGATACTAATACTTGCTATCAAATTGGAGATAAAGTAGGGCAAGTAGTTTTCATTAGGCTCCCTGTGGTTGAAATGATCGAATCAAGTGTTCTTTCTGATTCTGACAGGGGGTTAGGAGGTTTTGGGAGCACGGGCAAATGATTCTGTTTAATTATATTTTAAATAAGTTTTGCCCTTATGTAGCTATAATTTTTACTATGTCTACTTGCTTACCTTATGATCGCTGGCAGTTATATGTTATATCAGGAATGATATTCTTTATAGACAGGTTTAGCTTTAACGCGGGTTATAGTTTGGCTTATTGCCATTCGAACAATATTGATTTAAGCAAAAAATGAGCATGGTTAAAAAATTTGCTCTTAAATTAAAAGAAAAACTTTTTGGCAACAAATATTACGTTGTCTATCGAAATAAAGACCAAAAGATTAAGACTTATCTGATAGGTGATATAGATTTGTACAAATCTTTTGGCAACTCAAATGAAAAAAGAGATAATGCTGGATTTAGAGCTTACTGCTTTGCTAGAAAATCCGTTAGGTCTTTTCGCCACGACAGGATAGTGTCTATTTCTAAAAAATAATTTTGGATATATTTTTGTGCGTTCTTTTGGTCCTTCTTGGGTTTGGTTTCGTTTTTTACAACTTAACTAATAGTGGTAGTAACAATGATGAGATACAGCAACAAGACAAGCAAGACTTCTTGGACCAAATAAATAAATTTGTTGAAAAAGATAGAGAAAAAGATATAATACATCAAACAAGTGTAAATAATTTAACGCAAGAAATAACTTCTTTAAAAGAAAAACAGTCAGAATTATTATTAAATAACAAAGACTGGGAAAAAAATTACAATAACTTAAACGCCGAGTACTTAAAAAGAGTAGACTCACTTGAAAAAACAATACTAGAACTTTCCGAACAAAAGAAAAAAGTCACGTCACAAAAGAAAAGTAGCGAAGTAAGACTTGGACATATAGCGGAAACCCTAGCCCCATTTTTAGAACAATTCGAATTTGACCCAGAAACCTGCACTTTCTTAGGTAAACCTATAGATTATATTTCATTTGGAGACGAAGGAATAACATTTATAGAAGTTAAAAGCGGTAAAAGCCAACTTTCAGCTAAACAAAGACACATAAGAGATTTGGTTAAAGCAAAATTGGTCTACTGGAAAGAAGTAAGGATTAAATAAATTTTATTAACAACAATAATACAATATGAAAACGAAAATCGTATCATTATTACTCGCCTTCGGGCTTTTTATTAACGTCGGATCTGCTGCATCTGCTAACTTAGGTTATGCTTCTGATTATTTCTACAGAGGAATTCAAAAATCTGAAGAATCTATTCAAGCATCTTTGGAGTTTGAGAAATCAATTGCTGGACTTAACGCAAGCGCATCAGTTTTCACCAACCAATCTGTTGATTCTAGTGCAGACACTTACATCGTTTCTGGTGGAGCCTCAAAATCTTTTGCGGACGGCTTGCTTGGCGCTTATGCAGGCTTAAATCACATTGAAGATGTAGTAGGTTTAGCTAGTTCTGAAGTAGAAATTACCGTTTCTATTAATTCGGTGCTCAGCCCCACCTTGTCTGCTTATAGAGATCTTGATGACTCTTTGTATACGTTTGAATTGGGTTTATCTCATGGAATTGATTTAGGTTTTGCTGATCTTGGCTTAGGCGCCCTAGCTGGCAACACAGAGACATCCAGCACTGATTCAAGAACTTATTATGTAGCTGGAGCAGAACTCAGTAAATCTCTAAACGATTCAGCTTCCATCTCAGTTTCTTCAGATTATGTTGACGCGGAAGACATTGACAGAGAATTTGTTTTCTCTTCTGCTTTAACTCTTAAATTCTAACCCAAACACAATATATATTATGAAAAATACATTGGACACAATTAAAGCCTATGCTGGAGGTATTACCAGCGTTTTATTATCATTCATTGGATTACTTGTCATTTCTCAAGTTATCTTTGGCGCTTCTGCTCCTTTAAATGTAATCTCGAACCTTCAAGGAATCGTTTCTGGTTTCGTAGGTGAGGGCGCCAGCTTGGCTGGAGTTATCACCTTACTTCTTCTAGTTTCCCTACTAGGAGGTTGCGGTTCATGCTCGAAGAGTAAATAAATAATTTTATTCTTGACTTGCCCAAGGGGATCGACTATAATTAGTCGGTCCCCTTTTTTTTTGGAAAAATCAAGGTTTCAAAAAATTTTCCAAACAAGAGGTTGAATTATAGTGGACTATATATTATTATAAGTTATATGAAAGATGATTTTGAAGAGCCTAGCGGACCAGGAGATTATGACGAGCAGACCGACTCATTCCGCTTCGAATTAGATGATTTAGTAGAAAGATACCTTCAGGAATTTGATATTAATACTATAACTATGATTGGGGCTTTGACAGAAAAAATGCACGAATTAATTTCTTCTGGTAACGGGGAAATGGATATTAACCTAGACGAAGAATAAACATGAAAAATAAATTAATAGGCTTAACTGGTTTTGCTAGAACAGGTAAGGATACTTTTCAATCAAGGAGTTCTACTTTATTAAAAAAAATGAATGCGAATTTTATTTGCCATAGGTTTGCTTTTGCAGATGCATTAAAGCAAGAATGCGACTCCTTCCTGCTTAAAAACATAGGCATATCTTCTTTTACCGAGTATACGCCTGATAAGGAAATAATTAGACCTTTTTTGGTTACATATGGAACCCACTTGAGGAGAAAAATGGACCCAAACTGTTGGATTAAAAAAATAGATCCTTTGATTAAAAAAATCACCTCAGACGAGTCTTGTCAAAATTTTATATTTATAACTGACGTCCGTTTTAAAAATGAAGCGGAGTGGATTAAATCACTAGGAGGGTACTTAATCAACATTCACAGGGAAGGGTTTGGACCAGCAAATATAGAGGAAAAGGATCAATCTAAGCTTATTGATCCGCTTGTTGATCATAAATTGTCTTGGCCTACCTTTGGACCGAATGAAATACAGTCCTGCGATCCTTTTATGCTCCCTATATTGAAAAAAATTTCTGAATGAACCCAGCAACACAGTGGACTATATATGAAATATAAATCACAAAAAAAAATACCATCAAACAGAAAAAGGTAAAAAGTCCCTATCTAAAGCTCAAAAAAAATACGATGAAGAAAATTTAGAGAAGCGTCGCGAACAAAAAAGAGAATATATGCGCAAAAAACGCTCTGAAAACCCTAATTATTGCAAATGGAAATGACAAAGAGTAAAACAAAAACAAAAAGCGGAAACGGCAAAGGTGATGCGCCAAGAAATAATACATCTAAAAAATTTAAATCTAACTACGAAAAGATAAACTGGAAGAAGAAAAAGGCTTGACTTGATTGGCTCTATATTGTATAATAATCACCACAATGGATAAATTCGTAAAAGAAGAAACTGCAGCCAAAAGAGAATATCAGACTAATTATTATATAAAAAATAAAGAATCAATAGCTGCTTATAACAAATCTTACAGAAAAGCCAAGAAAAAAGAGTCCACAAAACTTGACTCAAAAAAAACATTCCCATACTCTCAATATTGGAAAGTTTCGTATTCATGCCTTTTTCCCAAAGGCAATTCAATCAAATTCAAATCCGTCATAATAGCTAGATCAGAGGCTAATGCAAAAAAATTTTTATTTAAAAAAATAAAAGAAGATACCCCTGATTTAGAAGTTTCAGGCATTCGCATATCTATGTTTGACAAGTCAACCCTAATACGTGGTAAGAAAATATCCACCTTAAATTGGCTTGATATCAAAAATTCAGCTTTTCCTAATGAATTAAACGTACTCTTTAAATACAATGAAAGTAACTAAAAATCAAAAAAACGAGTACATGAATCTCCTTTCAGAGCATCAGCTTGATATTAAATATATCGTACTAAGGTATAGACTTCCAGGACATAAACTTTCTGTCGAAGAAATTATTTCTGAAATAAATTTTAAAGCAGCTAAACATGCAGAAACAGCCATCATTAAAAATCTAGCCTGCTTAACTAAAGAAGGTTTCAGCAAGTTAATGTTTGCAATATGTTATAATAACATAATGAGGACTGCTCACGGGCTAAGCCAAAGAGATTTCGACAATCGCCACAAAATAGTTCCTGATAAAATAATAAATCATGACAACGGCGAAACTTTATTGAGTTTAGCTTTAAAAAGCTTAAGTTCCAACTTGTATGAAGCTTCAGAGCAGGATCTAAACCTTGAATCCAAGCAGGTGAATATTGTAAAATGGATAGAAGATTATTCTGACTTTTTGAACGAAAATGAATTAAATGTTTTCAAGCAAATGCGCAAAGGTTATTCGAAAAAAGAAATATCTAATAATATGGGCGTTAGCCACCAAATGATTTCGGTCTATCAAAAAACTTTATTTGAAAAAATTAAATCTTATATTAAGTTAGATTTTTGCACCCATTCTGATAAATCAAAAATTAAAGCGGCTTCCGAATCTATAAATCGTTTATTTTCCAAATAATTGTGTATATATTTACATGCATGATAAAGCTTTTTTTTATTTTTTAATAGTTTTACTTTTCTTTTGTTTTTACAAGGATAACGTTGGCGAACACGAAAGCTAATACGATTATATTTTTATAAAAATGCCAGAGCAAAACTTAAATTTATTTATTAATACGGCTCATAAATGTGCATCCACAATGATGCATAGAATTTTTTCGTTTATAGCTAAAAAAAACAACCTCAAATTTTGTCATGGTTTTTGTAAATCAGACCTCAAACCTTGGGCAAACATTTTTATGGCAAGAAACCCTCATGGAGAGAGCATATTGTTTGATCAACCAGCAATCAATCTAATTATATCAAGACACCCAATAGGGTCATCAATATCAAAGTATTATTCTTTTGGGTGGACGCACGAAGTGCCCCAAGGAGACGCAGACCATTTTATTGAAAGTGTACGAAAACCCATTCAAGAAAAAAGTTTAATTGAATTCGTAAAAGAAGATGTATCAGCAACAGTAAAGCATCCAAATATAACCCTTACAAATATCATAAACAAAAAAGACCTAAATGAAAAATATATATTTTTACCCTATGAACTAATTATATCCAAAAAGATTAATTTTTACGAAATAATTAAACAGGCTTGTAATTTTGATATTAATATTTCAGAAGAAGATTTTTTTAAAAAATTCTCAAAAGACTTCGATCCAGTAGAAGACAAATCGGAAGATATAGTTAACCTTCGAAGCGCTCCTCATAGAAGGTGCAGCGACCCAATGGAGTTTAAAAATAAAATTCCAGCTAATATCAGGCAAGGCATATTACTAGATTATCCAATCATAAAAGAATATGAAAACATTTTAATGAAAGAAAAAATTATAACAAACCTATGAAACCTAAAATAGCACCATGACTCTCAGGGAGCTAATAAAAGAATGCACTTATAAAGATGTATTCAACATTATATATAAAAAATTCCTTCAGAAAAAAAAATGTTCTAATTCAAAAATTATAGAGTATGACATACAATACAATAAAATATTTAAAGAATTAATGAACCTCCCATATAACCCAAAAGATAATTTAAAAATTTATTTAGCCAATGTTGGTCCAGAAAAAAAAATTGACATTGATGCATGCTTATTGGACGAGCTTGAAGATGAGCTTTTTTCGCTTGATTTTGTTGATTGGTCCGATATAATAGACTTAGAATTATACGACTCAGTGAAAATGACTCGAGCCGAATGCTTGGCTCATATATTATGGGAAATAACCTTCTGGGGCTTCTCAAGAGAGGCAATCAATAAACAAAAGAAAAAAACATTCGATACAGAAAATGAAAAATGATGACAGTATACGTCCTTGGGGGCATTATGAAATTTTACTTGACGAAGATTACTGCAAAGTAAAAAGGATTTACGTCAAACCAAATCAAAGATTAAGCTACCAGTACCACCATAAAAGACAAGAAGCTTGGACCGTTGTTTCGGGTATAGCCAGAATAACTATAGACGATGAAACAAAGGATTACCATGCTGGAGATACGGTCTTGATTCCATTGGGGGCAAAACACAGAATGGCAAATCCTGAAAGTGATCAAAATATGATTTTAATCGAAGTTCAAACGGGCACTTATTTCGGAGAAGACGACATCGTAAGGGTTCAGGATGATTATGACAGGCCTGAATCTCACGAAGTTATTAACTTATGGAAACCTAAATGGGATGTAATTGAAGATGAAAAAAGTAGCGATTAGTGGTTATTTTGACCCAATACATATTGGTCATTTAGAATATATTCGTTTAGCGCGAGAACTTGGCAATCATCTGATCGTCATAGTCAATAACGATAAACAAGCCTCCCTTAAAAAAGGTAAATCTTTCATGTGTGAAGATGATAGGCTCCAAATAGTTTCCCAAATCAAAGGAGTTGACGAAGCAATATTATCTATTGATGAAGATAAAAGCGTATGCAAGACCCTTGATTTAATCAAGCCTGATGTATTTGCTAATGGAGGCGATAGAAGCAATTCAGAAATACCAGAATTTAAAATTTGCAAACAAAACAACACTGAAGTTGTAGATGGTCTCGGTTCTAAAATCCGCTCCTCTTCAGAGCTTACGGGTATTAAATGAATTTATATAAACTACCAACTCACCAAAAATCTCCCAAGATAGTCTACGGAGTTATCGAAATAGAGGAAGGCTCTAAAAATAAGTACGAGTACGATGGTGGCTTAGGGGTTTTTATGTACGACAGGTGCTTAACCTCTGCCATGGTGTATCCAGCAAGTTACGGGTTTATACCTGGAACTCTATGCGAGGATGGAGACCCTCTTGACATATTAGTTATAAGCCCAGAACCTATAAAAAGAGCAACTATTGTTGAGTGTAAAGTTGTCGGTTGCCTAGATATGGATGACGAAGGGGATAAAGATTACAAAATACTAGCAGTGCCTAATTTTTATACTCGAAAATATTGCGGACTTAAAGATATAGAAGAGTCTTTCCTTTTGATCGCAAAGAATTTCTTCGCTCATTATAAAGATTTGTCAATGAGTGGAGATAAAGTTAATATTAACGGCTGGATAGACAAAGAAGAAACCCTTAAAATAATAGAAGACAGGATTATAAAAAAATGACATTAATTACTATAGCGGGATTGGCGCTATTATACGCCTTTTGCTCTTGGGAAAAATATAATTGGCATAAATAATAGTGTAATTTAGTGTGTGCTAAGGTTTTTGCCACTATTTTTCTTAAGTGGTTGTATTGTAAAATACGACCCGAGTCCATCTGATACGAATTTTGACCCCAACAAAAGGGATTGGGTCAAAGTGTATGAAAGAGAAATAATTATAGCTATTGAAAATGACGACAGGGACGCCTGGAATTTTTTCTGGAGAGAATATATGCTGGAAAAATCTAAAATTAATCGATAATTTTTTATTTAAAATATACTATAAATATTTTATCATATAAGATATGGAATATACTAAACAACTAGCAGTTTGTTACTTTTGTACTAAAGCCGAATACTTGTCTGGAGAATTAAAAGACTCTATGAATCGCTTCTTATCTATGAAGCCTTCAAAAAAACATTGTTTTGATCTTTTTTTTGTGTTTGATCAGGGGGATGAATCAGATTATTCTTCTATTTTAGATTTTGAGTCTCATAATAATGTTAATTCCATAACCATTCATTCTCTGGATATTGAAGCCAAAGATAATATCTACGTTAGAAGTAGACATTCATTGAGGAAATTTAAAGAGCTTGGTGAGCCATCACTAGGGTTATCCTCTGGGCCAAATAATTTGTTTTTTAATGGTATGAATTTTTTATCAAATAAAGATTACGAAAATTATATGGTGCTCGAAGCCGACACTAGACCAGTCAAATATTTTTGGTTTGATTTATTGATTAAAAACTCTCAAGAAGATTTTTTGATAGCAGGAAGCACTTACAAAGGAAGTCGAGAAATTCCAAAAGGAGCTCTTTGGGCTAACCATTTAAATGGTGTGGCTATTTATAAAAACTCAGAGAAAATGCATAACTTATTAAAAGACTCAAGGCAGTTGATTTTAGATAAAGTTAAAAATCTTGAAGACAGCTGTATGGTTAATTATGATGTAGCAATTTTTTACTCAGCAAAAAATAATAATCTTGAGTCTAGTTTAATTGATACCGATTTTATCACAAACATTTCTTTAGGAGCCGACCTTAAAATAAAAGAACAAGAAATTCTTTTAAAATACAGAAAAACAATCGTGCTTCACCAAAAGATTTATAGACCCAAAAAAAAGTTTACCCTACTCACAACGCTTTATTACGACCATTCAGAAGAAAGAAGAAAAGAGTTAGCTTATTGTTTAGAGAAAAACATTAAAAATAAACATATAGAGGATATAATAATACTTACAGAAGTTCAGAATAATAAAGGCTTTGGATCAGAAATAGATTCTTTAATAATAGATCATGGTATAGAAGTTGTTCGGGTTAAAAAAAGACCCACTTATTTTACATTTTTTGATTATGCTAATGATAACCTTTATGGCAATAAAATTATTGTAGCGAATTCAGATATTTATTTTGACAATTCTCTTGGTTTAGCTGGTGAAAATCACCATTCTCAAGATTTTTACGCCCTAACTAGATGGACGAAAACTGATGATAATAAAAGCTACTTGCCTCACGTCTTTAATTCTTCTTTTCCTATTGATAAAATTAACCATCAAGATATGGTTGGATTAAGATGGTGGTCTCCAGGAATGCATCCAGATGGTAAATGGATATCTAAATCTAAACCTGTTAGCGCTAAATACGTAAATCTTACTGATGAAATTTGGGCAAAAGATTGTGGGATTTTTGATCAGTTTTATAATTACGAATCTAAGCATGAGTCCGCCAATTCGCCTGGAATCAATAAGGCAACAGGCGAAGCGATTATATGGAGAAATGAACATAGTGCGGATGCGTGGATTTTCGAAGCTCCATTTAACTGCAACAGTAAAAATTATAAAATTCCGTTGGGAACTTTTAGATGCGATACTTACCTGAATTATTACTTAATTCAGGCTCATTTAAATGGCAAAATTAATCTGTCAAACCCTTGTCTTTCGGTTAAATCTTTTCATTATGATTATTTGCGTTCTGAAGAAGATAAAAATTACGTAGAAGATAAAATAAAAAAAGATGGAAAAGATAAATTTGTTGATAATTATGAATTTAGCCCTCAATATGACAAAGATGTATCTGAAGACCCTGATCAAGTTTTACATCGATGTTTTTTGCCTTGGCAAACCTTGTAAAAAATTATTAATCTTGGAGAATAAGAATCATGCAATTTAATAAAAACCCTAGCCTACTGCCAGTTTTTCATCACATCGCTAAAAGCGCGGGAACCTATGTGCTAGGTTGGATGTTTTTTTTATGCCGAAAATATTACAGTTCTTTTGGCTGCGACCCCGATTGTTGCAAAATGATTTCAATTACCTTGCCGAATGGAAAGAGTTTGTCTGCACTGTGCCATATTAATAAAAATTTAAATGACTTAGGCGATCAAATTGAAATTATTAATAGCGGTAGCTTAAAAACAAATTCTGAATTTTTTTTAGATTTACTTTTAGCCAAAGAATTAAACCTATTTTCTGTATCGGTAGATCCTTCCTCTCCAGGATGGAATTGTGCAAAAAATTATCTATTACAAATTTTAGATATTTTAGATTTAGATCATTTGCTTAACTTTATGGTTATTAGAAACCCATACGATAGAGCGCAATCTTTATTCAACTATATTAAAAGCAATGACAGCTCACATGAACCAACACATCAATCTTATGCTTCAGATAATTTTTTAGATTTCATTTGTAGTCACGAGATGGAAGATTCGTGGATTATTAGAAATTTAATTGATTTAGACAATACTGAGGTTATCCTACCTGATCATTTTACTATTTGTGACGATGCTTATCTACAACATTTTAAAATAAAAGATATTGCTTATGCAGATGACCTCATAAACGAGGTCTTCTATAACGCTTATGGCATAAATCAAAACCACCTAAATAGGTCAAAAGTTTTAAAAAACATTAATAAAAATAAATCTTCAGCTATTCCTAAAATTGAATTTGATGATTTACCTAAAGATGTCCAGCAAAAATTTCTAGATCGTACATGTTTGGATATAAAATTATGGGAG